>CDYF01000840.1_pt1 | contig 18511 bp, 7 predicted proteins | sample 554801 | NCBI WGS metagenome assembly CDYF01 (sample SAMEA3182078, study PRJEB8094) | gut metagenome | biome: human; feature: gut; material: Stool; isolation source: human stools | place: Canada | collected 2012-11-20 | reverse complement strand
GCCTCGGAAAGAGGACGCACATTGCCTTGCAGATAGTTTTACGCATGTTTTAAAGCTTTAGCAAATTTCCTGCTCAAGCTCAAAAAACAGGCTGTGGTTGAAAAAGTCAACAATGGAGATTCCAAGACCATCGCACAATTTCTTGATCGTTACGATTGTGGTGCTGCGGTTCCGACCACTGACGATGTTGTTTATAGTAGACTGCGTCACGCCGCTGATACTGCATAATTTGTTGATGCTGATTTTGCGCTCTTCACATAATCCGATGATCCTGAGGCGGACGGCATCTCCGATACCCACGTTCACCATCTCCTGTTTTTAAGAAAATGATAACGAATGTATCTTGAAAAGATTAACTCTTTTGAGTTATAATGACTCAAAAGAGTTAAAAAGCACGGATACGTTGAAGGAGCACAATGGAGAAGCACAATGATTAAGGTACTAATTGTGGATGATGAATTTCGTGTATGCCAACTGATCTGCAATCTGATCGATTGGGGATCGTTGGATATGCAAATTATAGGTGTGGCCCATAACGGGATCGAGGCACGGGAACTGGCACGGGAAACGGTGCCGGATTTGGTCATTACGGATATCCGGATGCCCGGATGCACGGGATTGGAGCTGGTTGAACAGCTGCGGGAAATCTACCGCAGTGTCTCCTTTATTATTATCAGCGGTTACACAAACTTTGAATATACCAGATTGGCGATTCAATACGGTGTAAGTGATTATTTACTCAAACCCATCGATAAGGAAGAATTATTGGCAACCGTCACCCGGATCCGGCATGAAATTGAAGCGCGCCGACGTGAGCAGGCAGCAACGGACCGGATGCGTCGTTCATTCTTTAACGATCAGTTGAAGGTCCGGGCCTGTTATTTGATGGATGTCAAGAACCAGAAGAGCCTGTCGATGACTATGGATCAGATCAATCGCGAATACCGGTTTGCGTTCAAGCAGGGGGGATTTCGCGGGTTCCTGGTCAAGATGGATTATGATCCGGAAAACGTGACGTATGAAACGGTGCAGGCAGTATCGCTTCAGGTTCGCGAACAGGTGCTCCAACCGCTGCGGCGGCTCTGCATGGAGTGTGAATTATGGTTTGAGGATAGCGTCGGATGGGGGTGCTGCAACTATGTTTCCGGCATGGGGGCGCAGATCAAAGAACAGATGACGCAATGCCTGCAGGAGCTGCGGATGAATCCGAATATCTATCCGCATATCAGCTTCTCGATGGCACTTTCTGCAGAGACAGAAAATCCGTATAACCTGGGCGAACAGATCCTGTCTGCACGTTCGATGATCCACGAACGCCTGCTTTATGGTTCGAAATCACTTCTTACGCGGCATTTTCCATTCTCAGGACTAAGTCTGCCGGACTGTACGGGCAGTTTTTTGCGGAAATATCGGATTGCATTGGAACAGTTCAGCCAGGAAGCGGTACTCGCTGCGGTGGAAGAGCTGCGGAAAACCGTACTTGAGGCGCCTGGCATCACGGGTCAGGAGCTGTATAAAGCGGTGTCGCTCGCAGGTGATAAGCTGCTTGAAAATTGGGGTGTCGCTGAAAACTATGAACAGGAGAAGAATGAATATCAGATGCTTTGCACCCTGAGCGGGACACCTGAAGAACTATTTCAACGGCTATATGCACTGGCGCTGCGGCTGCTCGACGAAACGATACGACGCCGTGCGGGAGATGAGACCCATCCGTTCCTGATGGCGAAGCAATTCATGGAAAAGCAATATATGGATAATATCTCGCTGGAACAGGTCGCGAGCATTGCGGGATTCAGTCCGAATTATTTCAGCTCCCAGTTCAAGCAGGAAACAGGAATGGGATTTCAGGACTATTTGACCATGCTGCGCATCAACCGCGCAAAGGAGCTGCTGCGCAGCACCAATCTGTCGATCTCCGAGGTGTGTTATCAGGTCGGATATCAGGATATCCGGACATTCAACCGTGTATTCAAGCGCGTGGCCGCACTCCGGCCGGGAGAGTTCAAAAAGCTTTATGGTACATCGGGCGGGCCAGTACGATGAAAGGCGGAGGGCGAAATGCAGGAGAAGAAAAAGCAATACATTCTTGATGATCTGCTGCGTATCATACTGGCGATGTTCGTTCTGACGGTGCTGTTTGCGTTCAGCTGTTTGCTGTTGAGTCATGGCGCCCGCGGCATCTGGCTGGCGGTGCTGGCACAGTTTACACTGCTCGGAGTTCTGGGTGGGGTTTTTCTGCGCCGCTGTTTGCGGATCGTTCAAAAAAACGAACAGGTCATGCAGCTCTATGCCGCAGGTTATACCATCGCAGACATATGCCACCTGAAATGTTATTTCAGTAGAGGGACAGAGATGGCGCTGAAAAAGGCTGTGGCGCTGCTGGACACCGGCAAGCTCCTGAGCGTCAGCAAACGGCAGGCGCAGTATCTTGCTCTGCAGAACCAGATCAATCCGCATTTCCTCTATAATACGCTGGAGGGAATCCGCAGCGAGGCGGTTGCGGGTGGACTCAATGTCGTGGCGGATATGACAGAATACTTGGCAAAGTTTTTCCGGTATACCATCAGCAAGGTTGAAAATCTTGTTAGCGTAACCGAAGAACTGGAGAATATTGAGACATATTTTGCGATCCAGCAGTTTCGGTTCGGAGATCGGCTTCGCCTGGAGATCGACGATCCGGAGCCGGGGATCCAGAATTGTCAGATCCCAAAGCTGACGATGCAGCCGCTTGTGGAGAATGCAATTATTCATGGACTGGAACGAAAGATAGGGATCGGTGTAGTCTCGGTTCGGCTGACACTGACGGAAAAACGGCTGATCGTGCGGATCTCCGACAACGGAGTTGGAATGGAGCCGGAAACACTTCACCAGCTTCAGAAAGAGCTGTGCCGAACAGCCTATGATTATATTGACAGCGGGCGAGGCACCGGTATTGCGCTGCTGAATGTGAACAACCGTATCCGTCTTTTGTTTGGGGAGCAGTATGGCATTACCATCTGCAGCACGCCCGGACTCGGAACAGATGTCACGGTAACGCTTCCGGCCAAGCATGAGGGCAGAGCATGAAAACAGAGATTTTACGGCTCGACAATGTGAGCCTGCAGATGTCCGGGATCATGCAGCTCGAGCGTTTCAATCTGCAGATATTCAGCGGAGAGATCATGGGGTTGATGGCGCTCAATGCGCATGGTGTATCATCGTTGGTGTCGCTGCTGCAATCGAATACACCGGTACACTTCGGGCGGGTCTATTACTGCGAACAGCTGGTCAACAGCCATATCTACAGCAGGACTACACCGAACGAGATTGTCGTCATTGAGCAGAAGAGTCATCTGGTCAATGGGCTGACAGTTGGGGACAATGTCTTTGTGCTGAGCGGCGTAGAGCGGCGCTGGCTGCTCCATACGCAAAGCTTCCGCGGGCGGCTTCAGGAGCTCGAACAGGCGGTCGGCGTAGACATTCCGTGCAACCGGCAAGTGGAGGAGCTGAGCCTCTTCGAACGGTGCATGGTGGAACTGCTCAAGGCCTGGGAATCCGGAGCGAGGCTTGTCCTGTTGTGGAATATCAGTCATTTTCTGGCGGGCACGGATATCGGACGGCTGCACTATGCGATCCGCCATTTTGCATCTCGTGGGATGGCCTTTATCTACATCTCAAACAGCTACGAAGAACTTTGCGGGCTTTGCGATCGCATAGCGGTGATGTATAACGGGAGCGTTATAAAGGTTCAGGAAATGGTATCCGGAGGCAGCGAAGACATTCATGCGCTGCTGCAGCAGTTTACCGGCACAACATCGTCTCCCCCGAGAAGTGCCATGTCAAGAGGGAGCATATGTCTCAACCTGAGCAGCGTCAGTACGGCACTGCTGAAACAGGTGGATCTTGCGGTATACAGCGGAGAATGTCTCGCGATCCATACGGAAGACCGGCGGCTGCTGGATGGAATGCGGCGACTGGCTACGGGACAGAGCGCACTGCTCGGCGGAAAAGTTCTGATCGATGGACAGCCGATCCACCGGCCGATGGCGCGGGATCAGCGGGTCGCCTATATTGCAGAAAATCCTTCACAAATGATGCTGTTTCAGGATATGAGCTATTTGCGGAATCTCACGTTTTGCCTGCCTCGGCAGATCGACAGTTGGTTTCGCCGGCGGAGCATTTACCGCAGCCTGCGGCGCGAGCTGACGCCGGAGCTTGGCGCGGTTTTTGATAAAGACATCCGTGATCTGAACACACAGGAGAAGTATGCGCTGATCTTTCGGCGGGTGCTGCTCCAGCAGCCTCGTGTGGTATTTTTTGAGCAGCCATTTTGGGGGAATGACGTGCTGCTGCAGCAGCATATCGAGCGGCAGGTACAGCTCCTTCTTGCCAAAAAAATCGCGGTGGTCGTTCTGATCGTCGGTATCTACGATGCGTTCCCGTTGGCCGAAAGAACGCTGATTTATAAAAATGGACACCTGTTGACGCAGTAAGGGAACGGCTGACAGGCCGGATGTCTTCTGGTACGATGTGATTTGTATCGTGTAAAGCAACGACCTGAACAATATGTTTTTCCATTTTTCAAGGCAGCCAATGCTCAGTGAGCATTGGCTGTTTTTCATAAATTTTGCAAGTAAAATTGTTGCAGTTTTACGAAGACATCAAAAATTCAGGAAGGATTGCCCACTTTGCCGGAAGAATTGTCCTGTTTGCATCGGGCGGAAAATGATAAAGTTTTAACAGTGAAACCGAGCAAACGGCTGAAAGGCGGTCTGTCGTTTTCATGAAAAAAACAATGGAGGAACAGAAATGAAAAAAGTATTAGCGATTTTGCTGGCGATCGCGATGATCGCAGCAATGGCGGCGTGTGCACAGAAGGCGGCGCCGGCAGACGAGACGAAGACAAGCGGCGAAACGACCAGCACGGCCAGCGAGACTGTGGATAACACCGCGGAGGACACCGCAGATACGGCGAGCAGCGAAAGCTACAAGATCTTCCTGATCACGATGGACCAGATGGACCAGTATTGGACCAACATCGACGCCGGCTGCAAGAAGGCGGCAGAAGAGCTCGGGAACGTGGAGTACCAGTGGACCGCGCCCGACGTGAAGGACGATGCGAAGCAGATCGAGATGATCAACAACGCCGTTGCCAACGGCGCGAACGCGATCCTTCTGGCGGCCAATGGCCCCGAGGCGGTCAACGATGCGCTGAAGGAAGCCTCCGCGGCTGGCGTGCAGATCGTCTACGTCGATTCCCCGGCAAACTTTACGCCGTCTGTTGCGACGTTCAGCACCGATAACACCGCAGCCGGTAAGACTGCCGGCCAGACCATGATCGACCAGCTGGCTGCGAAGGGCATCACGGAAGGCAAGATCGGCATTGTCAGCGTCAGTGCTGCGACGGCTTCCACCGTGGCCCGTGACGACGGCTTCCGCTCCGCTTTCGAGGGTACCAAGTTTGAGCTTCAGGAGTCCCAGTACTGCGACGGCGACGCGGCCCGTTCGAAGGACGCGGCCTCCGCTTTCATCGCTGACGGCTGTGTTGGCGTGTTCGGCTGCAACGAAGGCTCCACGGTCGGCGTTGGCAACGCGATCAAGGAGAGCGGCGCGGACGTGGTCGGCGTTGGCTTCGACAGCTCCGACAACGTTCTGGAACTGATCAACGAAGGCTGCCTGTATGCGACGATGGTTCAGAACCCCGACGTGATGGGCTACGAAGGTGTCAAGGCTGCGGTTGCTGCGCTGCAGGGCGGCACGGCTGACGGCGCTGTCACCGACACCGGTGTTACAGTTGTGACGAAGTAAGCACCAACTGCCAACTGAAAGTCAGAAAATACGGCAAGGATTTTACTTGCCGTATTTTCTGAAACACGTTTATGCTCAACTCATATCTTCGGTTTTGGGAGGATTTGCACATGAAACGAAATAAAACAGCGTCCAGATGGATCAGCTGCTTGTTATGCATGGCGATGATGCTGAGCCTTTTCTCTGGGATCACTGTTTTGGCAGCGGAGAAAGCCGCTTCAGGCGAAGAAGACAAGGTCTTGTTTTCGACACGATTCAAAACGCAGGAAGAATTCTCAAATTTTGCGGATGTTCCTGTCGAGGTAAATGCCACGCTCAAATATGGCAACTCTGCCGAGGACGTCAGCGCACTGATCGACGGAAGTACAAGCACGAAGCTTTGTGCAACCGGCGGCGTTAAGGTACCTCTAGAGTTCACATTCCATTATAATGCGCCGACAACGGCTTCCAACTATTATATCAGCGGTGCAAATGATGACGAGGGAAACCCTGGCCGCACCCTGAACAGTTGGGAGCTTTATGGCACGAACGATCAGACTGGTGAGTGGACGCTTTTGGATAAGCAGAGCAACCAGACCGGATGGAAAAACTATGAGATGCGTGTTTTCCAGCTTCCGGAAGGTCCCGGCTATCAGCATTACAAGCTGAAGATCACGAAGTTCAACTCTAATCCGGGAACGATCCAGTTCAGCGGCTTCGGCTTAACAAAGAGCCTTGTGGACGGCATCTTTGCCGGAACTACGGACGCAGCGCGCACGGAACATGCATCTATGACGACAACGCTGGAAAACGACAAGCTGGTCATCAGTGGTCATCATGAAGGCAATCAAAGCGCGCAGGTGTACAACGTCCTGTACACAGGTCTGAACATTCCGGTGACGGAGAATACGCGGCTGGTTTATAATATTACGCCGCAGCAGCCGCTGCCGAACAATAAGTATGACTACGATTTCTATTCCATGCATCTTGCAGTAGATCTGAAATTCGCGGATGGAACCTATCTGAGTTCTACAGAGCTGGAAGATGAGAATGGCGTTCGCGCCGATCCGAACAGCCAGGGCGAAGGCAAGGCCATGCTGTATGCGCAGGAAAACCAGATCCTGATCCAGTTGGGCGCGCTGGCGGGCGAGACGATCGAAGAAATCGACATCGGCTACGCAAACAGCGCGGACTTGAAAGCGGATGGCGGCGATTTCAAGGGAACGCTGAATTCGATTCGGATTGAAAATGTCGCCCCCCTGAACTATAGCAAGGAGTCTCTTGTAGACTATGCCTACATTCTTCGCGGAACAAACAACTTTGGCGGTGCGTTTTTCTCCAGAGGCCTCACCGGGCCTATGGTCGCAGTGCCGCATGGCTTCAACTTCTGGGCGCCGGAAAACGACACCGGCAACACGATGTTCGACTATAATGCCGGTTATATCAGAGGTTTCCGCTGCAGTCATGAGCCGTCGATCTGGGTCGGAGACCGGTCTGTGTGGAGATTTATGCCCGGCGTGAATACCTCCGCAAATGGCCGCGCCATCTATGATCAGGAAAATGTAACGGCAAAGCCCTACTATTTCAGCGTACAGTTTAATCAGAGCGCGTCGAATCCTGCAAGCGGTGTCCGGACGGAACTGTCTCCTACCGATCACGGCATGATCACGCGCATCACTTATCCGGAAAACGCACAGACGCCGTACATTAATATCAGCGATGTGTCCGGCCTCGCATTTGATACAGCTGCGAAGTCCTTCAGCGGTTACAAAAATGCGGACAGCAACCAGATGCCGAAGATGTACATTTACGGCACCTTTGATCAGGCGTTCACAGTCAATGACACCCGCGCAGTCTTTGGACAAGGTACGAAGACGGTCGTGATGCGCGCGGCAACTTCCTTTATCAGTGCTGAGCAGGCACAGAAAAACCTTGAACAGGAGTTGAGCGGAAAGTTTGACGATGTCAAGGCTGCCGCAAAGAAGCTGTGGAATGACAAGCTGAGCCAGTTTGAAATTGAAGGTGCGTCGGAAGAACAGCTGATTACGTTCTACTCCTGCCTCTATCGCTTGTATCTCTATCCCAATAATATGGGTGAAAAAACCGGCGAAGGCGGCGAAGAAGGCTGGCAGTACATGAGCCCGTATACCAAGACGGTGAAGGACGGCAAGCTTTATTATAACAACGGGTTCTGGGATACCTATCGTACGACATGGGCAGCATATTCGCTGTTCACACCGGAGCAGAACAATGAGTTGCTGCTGGGCCTGATTCATCACTTCGAGGACAGCGGCTGGATGCCGCGCTGGATTGCTCCGGCCGGTACGAACTCCATGGTCGGTACAAGCTCGGATGTTATCTTTGCCGATGCCATGCTGCGCGGCGCAACGCTGACAAACGAGCAGTGGCAACTTGCATATCAGTCTGCACTGAAGAATGCCTCCATGTCGGATTTCAAGGGGGCCTCCGGCGGTCGTGACGGCATTGATAAGGGCCTGTTTCTTGGCTATACGCCGGGTGGCAGCCAGAAATTCTCATGGTCCATTGAAGGCTACATCAATGATGCCGGTATTGCAAACATGGCGAAAGAATTAGGCGACATGGATGCATATACCTATTATAAGAGCCGTGCCACAAACTATGTCAACCTCTTCCGCGACGGAGACAGAGTTGAAAACAAATGGCTTGCGGCCAAGAATGCGGATGGCTCCTGGACCAGATCCAAAGTGGATCCGTTTGCGTTCCATGATGATTACACGGAAACTACGGCTCTGAATATGGCGTGCAGTGTACCGCAGGATGGTCAGGGCCTGGCAAACCTCTACGGCGGCCGTGCTGCACTGGCTGAAAAGCTGGATCAGTTGTTTGAGACGACATTGGAAACGGACACTGTAGGCGCAAATCAGGGCATCCATGAGCGCAGGGAAGCGCAGGAAGTCAAGATGGGCGAATATGGCCACAGCAACCAGCCTTCCCATCATATTCCATATATGTATCTCTATGCCGGTCGGCCTGACCGTACGCAGGAGAAAGTTCGGCAGGTACTGCGGCAGTGCTATGTTGGCAGCCGCATCGGCCAGGGATACATCGGTGATGAGGATAACGGTGAAATGTCTGCATGGTTTATCTTCAGTGCCATGGGCTTCTATCCGTTGAATATGGGCAACGGTGAACTGGTCTTCGGCTCGCCACTGTTCAAGAAGATTACCCTCCATCATGAAAACGGCCACGATCTGATCATCGAGGCGCCGAATAACAGCAGCACAAATATTTATGTTGGCGGCCTTACCATCAATGGTGAAGCCTACAGCAAGACGTCCATCAAGCAGACGGATCTGACTGACCGGCTCAAGAAGGAAAAGGTTGTGCTCCATTTTGACATGCAGGCGACGCCCAGCGACTGGGGTAGGGGTGAGAATGATGTTCCCGATTCTTTGACGAAAGGCGACGAGACCCCCGATCCGCTGCGGGACCGCACAAACAGTGCGGCTGTGGTTGCAAAAGAAGTTCCGACCACGCTAAGTTCCGGCGATTCCATTTATTGTGCTGATGGTGAGAACCTCAAAAATCTACTCGATAACAATTCTAAGACCAGTGCAACGTTGAAGCCTACGGATGGGAGCATTTCGCTTTATTACACATTTGCAAAGCCGCAGGCTGTCAGCCTCTATACACTGACCTCTGCGAGCGGCGGCAAGGATAGCGCGCCGAAGAACTTCACGCTTTATCTTTCCAATGACGGCTCGACCTGGACGGAAGCGGACAAGCGTGAAAATGTGACATTTGAATGGAGCCTCTATACGAAGCCGTTCAAGACGAATGCCGCGGATTATGTGCAATATCGTTATGTGCGTCTGGATATCAAGAGCGACAGCGAGATTCAGTTGGGCGAGCTGGAACTGATGAGCACCGAAATGCCCGCGCTGAACGCCGATGCTCTCGATGGAATGATCGCGGAAGCGATAAAAGCAAAGAAGGCTCTCAGCGATGGCGGCTACGTACCGCTTGAGACGTTGATGAGCACAGCCATTGACGAGGCACAAAAGGTTGCGGCCAAGGAAGACAAGACGGACGACGAGATCGAGGAGGCCTGCCGTAAGCTGAGAAGCGCCATGAGCGAGATCGAAGGCATGAAGGATCTTTGGACAAAGCTTGATGCGCTCAAAGAGGTCAACACATCAGAAATGCCGTCCGCAGTTCAAAACTCTGTGCAGAGTGCCATTTCCAACGCAGAGAATGTGACCAAGGATGCCAACTCCACGATGAATGAGCTGGCAGAAGCAAAATCGAAGATCGAGCAGGCCTTCGACGATATTCAGTCCTACCAGGATCTGGTGGCTAAAATCGAAGAAGCACAGCAGGTTTATGAAGGATTGGCAGATGACGCTGCACATAAGGACGCTCTCAATCAGGCAATCCAGAATGCGCAGACGGCTTTGAATGATCCGAATGCGACGATCGTAGATTTCAATCACGCAAACGATGCGCTTGACCTGAACATCAAACTTGCGCAGGCGAAGTTCCGTAATGCGTACGAGAAGATCGAAGCTGAGGAATTTACAAAGTTTGAAACAGATGCACATGACAGCAGAATTGTCAACGACGGCAAAAACATTGGCGGCGTTGCAAGCGGCACTTGGGTCAAATATTCCAATGTCTATTTCTCCGGGAACGGTGCGAAAAAAGTAACGTTCTTCTACGCTGCGCAGGAGAGAGATGCCGGCGGCGGCCAGATTCATATCCGCCTTGGCAGCCTGGACGGCAAGGAGATCGCGACATTGACTTGCCCGGCGACCGGAAGCAACTGGAGCAACTATGTGGAACTTAGCGGTGAGCTGACCGAGATCACCAAGGGTATGCACGATGTCTATCTCTACTTCGAAAACAACACCGGCAAGACCTATGTTGCAAACGTCGATTGGTTCCGCTTCACAGAAGCTTCTTCTTCGCACGAGCACAGCTGGTCCAGAGAATGGAGCAAGGATGAAACCCATCACTGGCACGAATGCACCGCAGAGGGCTGCACTGTGACCGACAATGCGGACAAAGACGGCTATGCCGAGCACGTATGGGACGAAGGCACTGTCACTAAGCCCGCGACCGAAACCGAAAAGGGTCAGAAGACCTTCACCTGCGTCTGCGGTGCGACGAAGACCGAGGAGATCCCGGAGCATGGCCAGCCGCAGCCGGTTGACAAGTCTGAGCTGCAACGCCGTTACAACGAACTGGAGAATCTCCCCAACCACGGCTATACGCAGGAATCCTGGACTATCTTTACAAACGCACTGATCCATGCAAAGAGTGTCCTGGCAGATGACAATGTGACGGCAGAACAGGTTGCCAACGCGCTGGCAGCGCTGAACAATGCGGCCAATGGTCTGACGCAGATCGCTCCCCCGACGCCGGTCATTCCGGTCACGCCGAGCAAACCTGCGCAGCTCCCGTTCAACCCGAACGCCGGTTCCAACGTGAGCAAGTTCCCGTTCGCGGACGTTCCGTCTGACAGCTGGTACTATTCGAGCGTCAAGGCCGCTTGGGAGAACAACCTGATCGACGGCGTGACGGCGAACGAGTTCAAGCCGAACGCGACGCTGACGGTTGCGCAGACCATCAAGCTGGCCGCGGCGCTGCACCAGCTCGATCGCACCGGCGAGGTCAGCCTGAAGAACAGCGGCGCGAACTGGTATGACAGCTACGTCAACTACGCAGTTGTGAACGGCATCATCGAAAAGGATTATGCGAACTACACCAAGGCGCAGATGAACGCGCCGGTCACGCGCGGCGAGTTCGTGCACATCTTCCACGGCGCGGAGGAAGCCTACAAGGCGATCAACACCGTGGCGGACAACGCGATCCCCGACGTGAAGACGACCGACAAGTTCGCGGCAGAGATCTACGAGTTCTATCGCGCGGGCATCCTGACGGGTTCCGACGCGAAGGGCACGTTCCATTCCGCGAGCACCATCAAGCGCAGCGAGGCCGCGGCCATTCTGCTCAGAATGTTCGAAGCCTCCGCAAGAGTTTCTATTGATCTTCCCTAAGCAGTAATGATCCGGCCCCGGATGGATCTTCCGTCCGGGGCCAAGAAAAAACGGGTCTGTTCTCCGGAACTTTTGATAACGACAGTACGGTCTCCGCACGGCGCAGAATAGGACCGTCTGGCGAAGCCTGAATATAGAAATAAAATGGAAAGGAGCGCTGTTATGAAGCGCAGTGAGATCAACAAAGCTGCCTGTACGCGACGATGGTCCAGAACCCGGACGTGATGGGCTACGAAGGTATCAAGGCTGCGGTTGCCGCGCTGCAGGGCGGCACAGCTGACGGTGCTGTCGCCGGCACCGGCGTCACGGTTGTGACAGCTGAGACTGTTGGTTAAGAATAGATTTTAATTCAATGAAAGAGCAAGAATTTTGGGGTAACAGCGGTGAAAAGGAGGTATCGGAATGTCAGTAACAGAGAAATGTAAGCGTCTGATTAGCGGCGCTTTGAGTTTGATATTAGCTTTGGGAATGTGCTCTGGAGTGTCTGTGCAAGGTCATGGACCGGTAGCGGGAACTTTCTCGGGCAGCAATGCAGAAAAAACTGACCTTTTTTCAGCTCACTTTGAAAAGACGGATGCGGCGCAGGTGAAATTTGATCATGTTGCAGCGCAGGGCGTATGTGCAGTTGAACCCCGGGTCGATTCCTTCGTGGGGGAATTTACCAATTATTCGTCCGATAATCCGGTCAGTGTTAATAAAGAATTAACCTATGGCAGCGCGAGCGAGACAGAAAGAGCTTTGATCGACAGACGTATTGCCACAAAGCTTTGCGCGGTGAGTGCGCCTGGACTGCCGCTGGAAATTACATTCCGATTCAGCAAAGGAATTCAGCCTAAGGCCTACTATTTGACAGGCGCCGGGGACGATATGCGGTATCCGGAGCGTGTGCTGTCAGCATGGAAACTGTATGGCACAAATGACGAAGCTGGAGAATGGAGCCTTTTGGATTCCCATGAAGGCGTTACATGGCAGCAGAACAATGAGACGAAGATGTATTCTTTCTCTAATAGCCAGTCATATACTACGTTCAAGCTGGTAATTGAGAAATGCGGCAATACGCCAACAACGAATCCCAATGTGATCCAATTCAGTGGGTTTGGTCTGGGCAAAGAGGTTAAGACAACGGGCTCCGGCGAAGAAGTGAACTACTTGTATACCTCGCTGTCGGAAGGACCGAGCTACAACTGGGCTGCCAGATCAGGCGCCTGGTCTGGTGTGTCCTGCCTGCATATGGAAGGAACCACAACGGCAAAAGCTGCGAAAAATTATGTGGTTTTGTATGATGGCCTTGATATTCCTGTTGGTAAAAATACCAGACTGTCCTACCTGGTGTTTCCTGATATAGGGACAGATTACAATTTGAGTGCAAATGATCCGAACTATGCATACGACTTTGAATACACCAGTATGTATTCGGCGATCGACTTGGAATTTGACGATGGCACTTGCCTTTCTGACTACGAAGCCATTGATCAGTATGGCAATGTAGTGTCTCCTGCGGCCCAAGGAGAAGCACGCGTAATGGCGACGAACAACTGGCTGCAGATCAGCACGAAACTGAGCACAGATTCGAATCTGCTTGGTAAAAGGATCACAAAAGTGCTGGCTGGTTTTGAAAAAAATGATGCCACGCCTGGCAAGGATATCTCCGTCTATTTCGATGATGTGGAGATTTTTGAGCAGGCAGATCCGCAGGTCAAAAATCTGGCCGATTATGTGAATATTCTGCGGGGTACGTACTCTACGGGCAATGCTCCCGCCCGAGGCCTGAATGTGCCCATTGTGGCAACGCCTTTCGGCTTCAACTATTGGGTGCCCACGACGGACGGCAGTACAGACAATACGCCCTATGCCTACAGCGGAGCGGAAGCCCGGTTTAAGGGCATCAAGATCTCTCACGTAGCCAGCAACTGGATCGGGGAGAGCGGAACCTACTATTTCTCTGCCGATTCTACCACAACAGACTACAGTGCGGTAGGTAATGCCATCCGAAATAGAGGCTCTGTTTTCAGTCATGAAAATGAGATCGCCAAGCCGTATTATTACGGCGTGACCCTCAATGCGGATGATGCCGCAGCCCCCAATGTCAAGGTGGAGGTCACACCTACTGAGCATGCGGCAGTGCTGCGCTTCACATTCCCGGCTGGTGCTAAGGCGTGCAACATTATGTTTGACCCTGTGAATGCGCGGAGAAACTCTATCATCGAATTTAACGCGGGCAAGACTGAGTTCCATACGACCTCGGAAAACAAGGCAAACGGACAAACCACCATGCACATCGTGGGGCAGTTTTCTCAAGCTCCCGTTGCCTGGCACTCCGCCGGTGAAGGCTCTATGGGAATGTTCCAGTTTGCGCCCAACGAAAACAAAGAAACTGTTATCGAAATGAAGGTAGCTACCTCCTTTATCTCCAAAGAACAGGCACAGCATGCACTGCTCATGGAAATTGCTGGAGATGAAGGCTTTGACAAAGTGCAGGCCAAGGCGTTGAAGATCTGGAACGATACGCTGGGAAGCATTGAAGTTGAGGGTGGTAGCTACCACGAAAGAGTCACCTTCTATTCGAATCTCTACCGGGCATTTGTCTATCCCACAAGCCTGGCTGAGAATACAGGCACCAATGCGCAGCCGCATTGGCAGCATTATTCCCCCTACACTGGAAAAGTGGTAGACGGTCAATTTGTATATAACAATGGTTTTTGGGATACCTTCCGGACCGCTTGGCCGCTCTACTCCATCGTTGCACCAGAAAAAGCAACTCAGCTGCTAGATGGACTGATCCAGCACTACAGAGAGCAGGGCTGGATCCCCAGATGGATCGCGCCTGCGGGCACCGATTGTATGGTGGGCACCAACTCTGACAATATTTTTGCGGACGCGTTGAACAGAGGCGTTACGTTTGATGTCAAGGCGGCTTATGCATCGGCGCTGCGGAACGGATCGGTGTATTCTGTCAATAACAGGAAAAACTCCTACTCTGGCCGTGCGCACATGGATGGTATGGTGTTTCTCGGATATGTTCCTCAGGACGGACTGACTGGCGGTTGGGGAGGAGAAGAATTCAATTTCTCCTGGTCCATGGAAGGCAGCGGAACGGACTTTGCCATTGCGTCGATGGCAAAGTATCTGCGGGATCAGGAAGGCTCTGAGAGCGCTGCCTGGCAGAAGTACAATGACGAATACCTCTATTTTACTGCAAGAGCCACCAATTATGTCCATCTGTTCAATGAGAGCATGGGCGGTTGGTTCCGTGCCAAGAAGTCCGATGGGACGTGGCTGCAGACGGACGAGCAGTTCGATCCTACGGCACAGGGTTACGGCTATTGTGAAGACAATGCCTATAACTATGCATTCCCGCCCTATGATGGTCAGGGCTTGGCCAATTTGTATGGAATGGCCAGAGACCGGGATGGGCAAACGGCTTTGGGTGATAAGCTGGATGAAGCTTACTCGGCGGTTGGCACAGCCAATCCTGGCTCCTGGACCGGCCATAAGGAAAACTGGGAAGGCCGTGATGCGAAACAGGGGCAGATCCATATGACCAACCAGCCTGCGCATCACATTCCTTATATGTATCTCTATACAGACCGTCCGTGGAGAACTGCAGAGTTTGTCCGGGATACGCTGGATCGCTTGTTTGTGGGCGAAGAAGTTGGGCAAGGCTATTTGGGCGATGACGACAATGGCGAATTGAGCGCCTGGTATGTCCTTTCCTCTATGGGTCTGTATCCGCTGACCAACGGCAATGGCGTTACAGCCATTGGCACCCCACTGTTTGAAAAGGTGACGATCCACCGGGACGACGGTCACACCATTACAATTTTGGCGCCGGGCGTCAGCAGAGAAAACAAGTACGTCCAGAGCCTGTCCGTCAACGGTGTAGAGCAGACTGCTACCTACCTCATGCCCGAGGTGCTGCAGCGCGAGACTGTTACCCTGGAGTTCACCATGGGCACTACGCCGTCCAAAACCTGGGGCATGAAGGGCGCGGATATGCCGCCTTCCATCACGGAGGGCACGGGAAGACCGCAACTGCTGGTTGACCATACCAAGACAGAGGTTTCCACGGTAGGAGGCGGCGGAAATGAGGATACCATTGCAACCAATGCCATAAACACGGAAAAGCTGTTTAACAATAAGGCTCATGACGCCAACGGCTATGCAAGCTGGGATGGCAAGGAAAACGGATATCTGATATATCATTTTTCAAGCCCAATCCAAATCAGCATGTATACGCTGACCAGCTGGGATGCGGCGCACTCGCCCAAGGCATGGAAGTTCTACGGATCCATGAATGGTGAAAATTGGACCGAGTTGGATGCCAGAAGCAACCAGAGCTTTGTTTGGAACATCAATCCTACCGATGGCGGTGATAAGTACACTCGACCCTTCGCAATTTCTGAAGAGGATCAGGCTGGCTATTCCTATTATAAGATCGAGTTTGAGAATGCAGGCCAGGAGATTTACCTTGCGGAACTGGAGCTGCTGGGCGGCGAATTTGCCGGAGCCACCAAGGAGGCGCTCCTTGCTGCAATTCAGGAGGTGGAGGGGCTTACACAGGCAAACTATGCGCCGGAATCCTGGAATGCACTGCAGACCGTATTGAAGTCGGCAAAGATCGTGCATGAGAAGGAAGCCGCGACACATGAAGAAATTGGCGCAGCAATTTCGGCGCTGAACAATGCTGTCTCTTCTCTGGTTCGCCTGAAGCCGGCAGCAGAAAAAATCGAGGCGGTAAGCGCTGAGATTGCATCTGCAGGCGTCAAGTACGAGTCGACAAAAAACGCGACCGGTGAAGTGGAAGGTACGGTTTCCAATCTGGGTGGTTTGACGCCTGGAAGCTATGTGGGCTACCGCTGCGTGGATTTCGACATTCCGAAAGGCAGCTTCAGTACCATAATTCTGACCTATGCGGAGAAGAACAATGATGCAGATGTAGAAAATTCTAAGGTTACCGTTCATCTGGATAATTTGAACAGTGAACCCATTGCTGAATTTGTTCGCATTGAGGGAACCGGAGATGAGTGGAATACGTTTAGAGAACTGACTGCTGATTTGAAGCAGAAAGGTATCACAGGTGTGCATGATGTCTACCTGAAATTCCATGGCGCCACGAAACCAGTGATGAACCTGCATTCCCTCATATTTGGCGTGGACGACACACAGGCGGTCATTGCTGCTGATCTGAAGCATCTCAGCGGAGACAAGACGATGGTCGGGATCGGTGATAAGCTGGAATATACCCTGACGGCAGAAGAAGGATTTGAGCTGCCCGATACAATAGTGATCGTCATGGACGGCAAGACCCTCGGTGAGGGTGAGTACACTTACTCCAAGGAAACCGGCACGATTGTGATTGAGCAGGTAACAGGCAATATCTGCATTTCCGCAGAAGCTTCTTCTTCGCACGAGCACAGCTGGTCCAACGAATGGAGCAAGAATGAAACCCATCACTGGCATGCGTGCTCCGGCTGCGACGAGAAGAACGACGTAGAGCCCCATACGCCTGGCGCTGCGGCAACGGAAATAGATCCGCAGATCTGCACAGTGTGCGGTTATATCATCGCGCCCGCGACCGGCCACATTCATCACACCACGACGCTGGTTCCGGCTGTGGAAGCGACCTGCGTCGACATGGGTCACAGGGCGTATTACACCTGCTCCGGATGCAGCAAGCTGTTTGCAAATGAAAACGCGACAGAAGAGCTGACTGAGGCGGATGTTACCCCGAAAACTGACCCGACCAACCATGTGGGCGGCACGGAGATTCGTGACGCGAAAGACGCAACCTACACCGAGGAAGGTTACACGGGCGACACCTACTGCCTCGGCTGCGGCAACAAGATCGCAGAAGGTCATGCCATTCCGAAGCTGACACCCGCCCCGGCTCCGGTCCTCCCAGTCATCCCGAGCAAACCTGCGCAGCTCCCGTTCAACCCGAACGCTGGCAGCAACGTAAGCAAGTTCCCGTTCGCCGATGTTCCGTCCGATAGCTGGTACTATTCGAGCGTCAAGGCAGCGTGGGAGAACGGTCTGATCGACGGCGTGACGGCCAATGAATTCAAGCCGAACGCAACGCTGACCGTGGCGCAGACCATCAAGCTGGCGGCGGCTCTGCATCAGCTCGACCGCACTGGCGAAGTCAGCCTGAAAAACAGCGGCGCGAACTGGTATGACAGCTATGTCAATTACGCAGTTGTGAACGGCATCATCGAAAAGGACTACGCGAATTACACCAAGGCGCAGATGAATGCACCGGTCACGCGCGGCGAGTTCGTCCACATCTTCCATGGTGCGGAGGAGGCTTATAAGGCCATCAACACCGTGGCAGATAACGCAATTCCAGACGTGAAGGCGACCGACAAGTTCGCGGCTGAGATCTACGAGTTCTATCGCGCGGGCATCCTGACGGGTTCCGACGCGAAGGGCACGTTCCATTCCGCGAGCACCATCAAGCGCAGCGAGGCCGCGGCCATTCTGCTCAGAATGTTCGAAGCCTCCGCAAGAGTTTCTATTGATCTTCCCTAAGCAGTAATGATCCGGCCCCGGATGGATCTTCCGTCCGGGGCCAAGAAAAAACGGGTCTGTTCTCCGGAACTTTTGATAACGACAGTACGGTCTCCGCACGGCGCAGAATAGGACCGTCTGGCGAAGCCTGAATATAGAAATAAAATGGAAAGGAGCGCTGTTATGAAGCGCAGTGA
>CDYF01031508.1_pt1 | contig 20237 bp, 9 predicted proteins | sample 554801 | NCBI WGS metagenome assembly CDYF01 (sample SAMEA3182078, study PRJEB8094) | gut metagenome | biome: human; feature: gut; material: Stool; isolation source: human stools | place: Canada | collected 2012-11-20 | reverse complement strand
ACAAGCCGTGTATTGACGGATGGTTGTTGGGATGCGTGGAGCTGGAATGGAAATATGAATACATCAGAAGGAACTCAGCCCGGGGATGTCTTTGTCGCTGCGACAATACCCTCTGGAGGTGGAGGGGATGAACCCGAGATCCCGGTGATACACGTAACATCCATTTCTCTCAATAAGTCTTCTTTGCGTTTACAAGCAGGAGCAAACGCAACCCTTGTAGCTAGTATCTCTCCTGTAAACGCTGATAATAAGCAGGTTATTTGGAGTAGTTCCGATACAGGCATAGCAACCGTAGAAAATGGGGTCGTAACAGGTGTCAAGCCCGGTGTGGTGAAAATAACAGCCCAATCGGTAGATGGCGGATATACCGCTGTTTGCGAGGTAACGATAACGGAAGTTGTTATTCCGGAAATAGATTTCAATGGTCTTGATGCTGTTTTAACTTTTCCGAAAGTAGAGGAAGCCACCTCTTATGAAGTTCGTGTTTATAGAAATGAGGATAGTGGTCATAAAAGAATCGCTACTTATGTAATCGATGCCGAAGGTAATATAATCACAGAATTAAGAGCGGTGAGCTTACAAGGCTCTTCTGGGACAATTTTGGTTCCATTGAAAAATTTAGACATAGACGGTGTTTATACGATAGAGATACAGGTGCTGAATGGGTTGGATATAATAGATACCTATACAGTAGAAAAAATATCGAATCCAGTAAGTAATGAATATTTATCCGCAAGTGGTAGTCGGGTAATTTATCAAAATGGGACATTGTCTTTGGAGCATTTGGATGGATATCATTTTTATTTAATGACAATGGAAGGAAAAATATTGAGAACCTTTATAACTCGAGTTCCCCACGAACTTTATCCTATATCGCTTCCCTCCGGGAATTATCTGTTGACAGGAGAAAAGGATGGAGACCGGAAGGTCTTTAAATTCCGTATTAATTAATAATTAAATTCATTTACATGAAAAGAACACTTTACTTAAGTATGGTTTGCTTACTATCGGCCTTTTCGGCTGTGGGGCAAACCGGTTTGCGGGGGCTGAATCCGATAGAGAAGCAGAAACTGCAATTGCCTGAACTTCCGGCTTCGCAAAGCCGAGTCACGCTACTACGTTCAAGTGAAAACGTAGATTATACACAGGGAGTCTTTATTTTGAACGAGGACTGGTTTGGTCATAACAACAGTACTATTAATTTTATGACTTCTTCTGGTGATTTTGCTTATAGGATTTTCCAGACAGCAAACCCTGGTAAAGAATTAGGTTGTACATCTCAGTTTGGTACTATTTTTGGAGATAATATGTTTATTACTTCTAAACAGCCAAAGGATGGTGGAGCCAGTATTGAAGGAGGTCGCCTGAATGTGGTGGATGCCAAGACAATGAAAGTGAAAGCTCAATTTACGGATATAGGCGGAGGCGATGGGCGTGCTTTTTTAGGCGTGAATGACTCTGTTGGCTATATTGGCGCTTCAAACGGTATTTTTTTGTTTGATATAAAGAACTTGACGGTTGGAGACCAATTGAAAGGTGCCTCAAATTCCGGGGGACTTTATAATGGTCAAGTAGGAATGATGGTCCGGACAAAAACATATGTGTTTGCGGTTCAGCAAAGTAAAGGCGTTTTAGTGATAGATCCTCTAAAACATGAGATTATCAAATTGATAGAAGGAAGTTTCAGCACTTTGACACAAAGTAAGGATGGCAGTGTTTGGGTAGGTGCTGGATCACGCCTGTTATGTATTGATCCGGAGACTTTGGAAGAAACTTATCTATCATTACCCGATGGCTTGACTATACCGGATTCATGGTATGCTTGGACTGCGGGTGTTCTTTGTGCAAGTACGCAAGAAAATGCTATTTATTGGACAAAGGGAGGTGGTTTTTGCAGTGGTAATGAGATTTATCGTTATGAGATCGGTAATCCTTCTTCTATGGATAAACCGTTTTATACCATTCCGGAGAAGGGACGCGTATTGTATGTGGGTGCCGGTTTACGTGTAAGTCCAGATGACAAATTGTATATTTCCGCTTTTGAGAATTTTGGCTCTATAAACTATTGGCAATATGTTGTAGATGCTAAAACTGGCCGTCAATTAGGGTGTTATCCGCTAGAACCCAGCTATTGGTTCCCTGCCATGCATATCTTCCCTGATAATGAGGCTCCGGTTGTTAAAGATTTTACTTCGATAGAGGCTGGTATTAATGATGCGCCTATAACTGTATCTTTAAAAGATATGGCTACGGATAAAGACAATATAGCTGAAGCTATCTATAAATCCGTTAAATCAGTATCGAATGAGAGTCTGTTATCTGCATCTATTTTAGGTGATAATCTGACTCTAACATTGAAGCCGGATCAAACAGGAGAAGCTACCGTCTCCGTTAATTTCGATTCGAATGGAAAGATTGTCACAAAGGATTTGAAAGTGACGGTGAAAGGAAAAGCAGTTTATTTAGATAAGCATGAGTTATCTCTGAATGTGGGTGAAAAATCCACATTAAAGGTGACTGTTCCCGAAGGTGTTTCTGCCGTATGGACTTCTTCGAACAGCAATGTGGCGAGTGTGGTAAATGGAGAAATAACCGCTGTTGCTCAAGGTTCTGCTAAAATTATCGTGTCAGCAGGTAATGAGAAGGACACTTGTCTTGTAAATGTTTCTCTTTCAGTCCAAAGTTTGACTTTAGATGTCGAGAGTGATACGACCCGTGTACAGCGTGATGGTACACTCCAGTTAAAAGTTAAATTACATCCTGAAGGAGCGGTTCTACCTGAATTGCTTTGGAACTCCTCGAACACAAAGGTCGCTCATGTGAATAATAAGGGATTGGTTACGGCTTTTGCGGATGGACTAGCTGTTATTAAGGTTATGAGTGCAGATTCATCCAAAATGGATAGCTGTGTTATCAAGGTTCTAGCCAATATTCAATCCGTGAGTTTACCGAAATCAATATCCCTAAATACGAATTCGAATGGAAAGCAACATACTTATACATTGAAACCTACGTTTATACCTGCTAAGCCTACAAATACGGTTGTTAGTTGGAAATCTTCGAATGAGGATATTGTCACGGTTTCAGAGAAAGGCTTAATTACGGCTATTAAAGCAGGTGAAGCTACCATTACGGTGACTACGGAGGATGGATCGAAAACTGCGGAATGTAAAGTGAATTGTGTACAATGGCCGGATGCGGTTAAATTGGATTTGACATTTGTTTCTATGAAACCGGGTAACACGCAGCAATTGATGATAACGACAACACCAGATTCGATAGGTGCCGTACCAATGAAGTATGTTTCTGATACGCCGGATGTTGTTACGGTTGATAAGAATGGTGTATTGACCGCAAAAAAATATGGTGAGGCAATCATTACGGTGTCTCCGTTAAGTGGTGCGGATGTAAAAGCGACTTGTAAAGTTGCGGTTGAGATTCCTGTAACGAGCATCCAATTGGATAAAGATACGATTTGCCAGAAACCGAACACTTTCGCTCAATTGACCGCAACTATTAATCCGGGGGATGCTACATTCCAAGAACTGACATGGAAGTCTACCAGTATGAGCCCCGTGCGCGTGTCTAGCGATGGCAAGGTTTCTTTCGTTCGTCCGGGTAAATCAAATGTCGTCGTTACTTCAAAATACGGAGGAATAACCGATACTTGCGTAATAATCGTTGATTCAATCCATGTGGAATCTTTTGAATTAAAACAGCATGAGATGACAATCGATATCTCGAAGTCTGGTCGCTTAGAATGGATTTATGCGCCTGATGACGCATCTCAGACAATGCCCGATATAACGGCCGCTGATGAAGATATATTATATATTTATTATGATGGACGTATTCGTGGAGAAAAGGCGGGCTCTACTTGGGTCTATGCGAATATGGAAAATGGCAAGTTTGTCGATTCTTGTTTAGTCCATGTCGTATGTGATATAGATACTGTAACGTTGAATAAGAATCAAGCTACGATAGAACTAGGTCGTACGATAACGTTAACTCCGACAGTTAAAGTAAAACCAACCGTAGAGAATCCGGAAGAAGTGGATCAAACAGTTTATTGGAAAAGTGATAATAAGGAGATCGCTACCGTTGTGGACGGTGTAGTGACCGCTATTTCAGGAGGTTCTACTCGCATTTGGGTATATACGAATTACGGAGATATTCCTGCCTATTGTGATGTCACGGTAGTTCCGGTTACGGAGGCTCCTTCCTCTTCAGTTACAGGGGTTTCTTTAAATGCTTCTTCTTTGTCTTTAGATAAGGGCGAGACGGCTGTTTTAGCTGCGATTGTCACTCCTTCAAATGCGGAAAATAAATCCGTGTCATGGAGTAGCTCGGATATTACTGTTGCTTCTGTAGCCGACGATGGTACGGTTACCGCCGGAATTGCCGGTGTCGTTACGATAACCGTAACAACGGATGACGGTGGTTATACGGCCACTTGCGAGGTTACGGTAACCGACCCAGACTTGGATAAACCTGTGGTTGAGGCCGCTGATTCCACGGCTACGCTGACCTTCCCGAAAGTGCCAGAGGCTACCTTCTATGAGGTCTCCGTATACAAATATGTGAATGAGGTTCCCGTATTGTTTGGTGTTTACACGATGGATGCGGACGGGAATATCCTCACCAGCTTGCGAAGCGATCTGCGTTTAGGTACTCCGGATAAGATCGCTATATCCTTGCGGGATTTGGATGAAGATTCTGATTATATCGTGAAAATTACGGCTGTTAAAGAGAAAGACGGAAAGAAAGAGGTGGTAGGCACATTCTATAGTGAACCGTTCTCTACCTCTTCCGGGACGGTCAGCAATGAGACGATAGGTGCGGGTGAGGCCCGTATCTATTATTACGCCGGCTATCTGCATTTGAATAATCTGGAAGGCTATCGTTGCTATATCGTAGGATTCAACGGTACGGTATTGGATGCTTTTGAGGTGACCGATTTGAATGAGAGCCGTTTGATGAGTTTTTCCAAAGGATCTTATATCATCACTGCCATCAATGGCAATGATCGGATAACGAGGAAGTTCGTAATCAAGTAATATCGAAACAAGGTGAAGGAGAGTCAAAAGGCTCTCCTTCCTATCGTTATAACAATGTGATATGAATGACATTTTAAATTAATTAGCTTATGAGAAAATTTTGTTGTTTATTTCTATCTTAGTACCCCGTTATTGAGCAATTTTAAGCATGAAAAGATTCATAGTTCCCGCATTGCCGGACGAAACCTCTGAGGAAGAGGATGTTTACGAGCTAACGCATATCGATCACTTGTTTATAAGAGACCGGATCGAGATTCCGGGATTCAGTAATTACGAGACGTTAAAATGTGACTTTCATACCCATACGGTATTCTCCGACGGCTTGGTATGGCCCGATGCCCGGATATATGAGGCTTGGCAGGAGGGATTGGATGCGATAGCGATCACTGACCATATCGAGCACCGGATCAACAAGGTTATTTTGAAAGGAGATTTAAACGAATCTTACAAAATCGCTAAAAAAGCCGCTGACGACATGGACTTTATCGTGATTCCCGGAGCGGAAATAACACGTTCCAAGCCCTTGGGACACCTAAACGCCTTATTTGTACAAGATGTCAATCTTATGGAGAAAGAAAATCCTGTGGAATCTATTGCCGAGGCAAAAAGGCAAGGGGCATTATTGTGTGGAATCATCCCGGCTGGCCGAATCATAAGGCCACTTTATATCCCATACATGAAAAACTGATTCAAGAGAACATGATCGATGGTATAGAAGTCATGTCTTACAAGGACTTTTACCCGATTGCATTTGGATGGTGCTTCTCTTTTAAGAAAGCGTTTATGGCAAGTAGCGACGCTCATTGTGTTCTTTCCGGGATATACAGGAAAGGACTACGTCCCCTGACGCTGGTATTCTCGGAAGAAAGAAGTGAGAAAGGGATACGGGAGGCATTGTTCGCCGGTCGTACGGCCGCGTTATTCGATGGGAAAATCGCGGGAGAAGAAAAATACTTGGCCCCATTGGTCAAGGCCTGTATCCGGGTTAAGCGAATGAGGAATACGTGTTTGGAGGTAACCAATATATCTGATATTCCTTTCATTATATATTGCGAAAACAATTTATACCTGCTCCCGGAAAGAAAAACGATTATAATGATGAATCCTAAGGAAAATAGTTGGATAATGAAAAACTGTTTTATCGGCAGGAATAAGAACCTATCGATTTATTTCGATGATTTTTCGGTATGAGTCAATTTTCATCCAGCTCAGAGACCGGGCCCTAATGCGGCATATTACGTCTCTACAACTAGATATAAATTTCTCGGAAGGGCTAAACTTTTCGATCCGTAATTTCTCTAGTGCTTCCGACAATCCTCTGGCGGTAGCACGCTCATCGATCTCCCCTGTTTTCATCCGAACTGATCATGTGGGTATCTATATTAAATCGGATTACTATTGATAGTAACCGCATTTTTTATGGATAGTAGTCGGTATTTCCCTCGTCCTTATTTTTTAATTTATACAATATGCAGTATAGTCAAAAAAAAGCATTTAATAATATTGTGTATATTTTGAATTGTTTTTCATAAATTTGCTGCCGTATTGGTTCGCCTACTTTATTCAGGGTACGGCGATTAAAAGGGAATCAGGTGAGAAACCTGGACAGTCCCGCTGCTGTAAGCTCCAAAAAAGCTTTAGACATCAACTCATTGCCACTGTTTCCGGAAGGAACGGGAAGGAAGTTCTAAAGTGGAGTAAGTCAGAAGACCTGCCAATGCCGGATAACCGCCGCGATTTTACGCTACCGGGGTTTAGCGTAGGATTCAAAAAGGGGAAATATACGAAGTGAATATTGCTTTACATGAAGGATTGATCGGGTGAATCGTGACTTAGTACCTCCCGGACTATGGAAATATTCATGATTATTTGATCTTTCTTTTATATTCCCTCTTGATCGTTTTTTGGAGTTTTACATTTAATATAAAAGCTTATGAGAAAAATTCTATCTCTTTTCTTTGTAATGGCTTTGTGTGTAGTAGGTCTTTCGGCGCAAGGATTGGTTCAAGGGCAACCACATCCCTCGGCTCCGAATGTGCTGGCGAAAACAAAGTCCCAGTTAAGGGCTGACGCCAGCTTTTCTTTTGACGACATCCAGTTTTGGGTAGGAAGCGGCAGCAAGAGAGCCGCTTTAGTGATCGAATGGCATGATGGGAATCGACCGGATGCTATGGTTTGGGGATATCGCTGGGATGGCGAGGCTACCGGACACGATATGATCGTGGCGATAGCGAAGGCCGATCAGAAACTTCTTTTATTAACCCAATATACGGGTTGGATGGGTTATACGATCGATGGTATTGGATATGGGGATAATCTGGACGTCCGATATGATTTGGATGTGGCCAAGAATGAACCGAATAATGCTTTCAAATTTGAACCTCCCATTACGAATCCTTTGTTGGGGCAGACTGGTTTTCCTGAAAATCCGGCGGGGGACGTAGCGGCGGCTATTCGACAAGGCGTACAAACCGGGGTTATCTATCACCCGATAAATGCGGAAAGATATGGATATCCATCTTATGACTATGACCATTGGAGTTGTAGCAATGGCATTCATTGGCAAGCCGGTTGGTATTATGGCTATTGGAGTTATTTTGTGAGAAGTAGTCAAACCTCGAATTTTAGTTATTCAGGTTTAGGTGCTACAAGCCGTGTATTGACGGATGGTTGTTGGGATGCGTGGAGTTGGAATGGAAATATGAATACATCAGAAGGAACTCAGCCCGGAGATGTCTTTGTCGCAGCGACAATACCCTCTGGAGGTGGAGGGGATGAACCCGAGATCCCGGTGATACACGTAACATCCATTTCTCTCAATAAGTCTTCTTTGCGTTTACAAGCAGGAGCAAATGCAATCCTTGCAGCTAGTATCTCTCCTGTAAACGCTGATAATAAGCAGGTTACTTGGAGTAGTTCCGATACAGGCATAGCAACCGTAGAAAATGGGGTCGTAACAGGTGCCAAGCCCGGTGTGGTGAAAATAACAGCCCGATCGGTAGATGGCGGATATACCGCTGTTTGCGAGGTGACGGTAACGGAGACGGTTACTCCTGAGATCGATTTTGAAGGGACCGGGGCGGTTATCTCATTCCCTAAAGTGGAGGAAGCCACCTCCTATGAGGTTCGTGTCTACAGATATGAGAATGGAAGTTATAAAAAGATAGGCACTTACGTAGCGGATGCGGAAGGCAATATCATTACTGAACTACTGACGAAAGGCTTACGGGCTACTTCCGGCACTATATCCGTCCCACTGAAGAACCTAGGGAGGGATGACGCTTATCGGATAGAGATCCAAGTCATGAATGGCTTGGACGTGATCGATACCTATATGGTAGAAAAATCTTCTGATCCGGTGAGCAATGAGACTATGGCTCCCGTTATCCCAAAGGTTTCCTATCAGAATGGAGCGTTGCGCTTTGAGCATTTAGCCGGATATCAAATCTATTTAATGCAGATAAACGGGAAAATGTTGGAACGTTTTGTGATTCAAGTTCGGGAGGAACTTCATCCAATATCTCTTCCATCCGGGAATTATCTACTGATAGGCGAAAAGGATGGCGATAAAAAGACATTTAAAATTCATATTACTCAATAATTAAATTTATTAACATGAGACGAACACTTTACTTAAGTATGGTCTGTTTGCTATCGGCTCTGTCGGTAGTAGGCCAAACCGGTTCGCGGGATCTGAATCCGATAGAGAAACAGAAATTGCAATTACCTGAATTACCCGGTTCGCAGGCACGAGCCTCGATGCTTCGATCCAATGAAAGCGTGGATTACACGAAAGGTACCTTTATCGTAAACGAAGATTGGTACGGGCACCAAAACAGTTCGGTGAACTTCCTGTCGGATGATGGGACTTGGACATATAATGCGTTCCAAAGAGAGAATCCGGGACATGAATTGGGATGTACGAGCCAGTTCGGTACGATTTATGGGGATTTGTTGTATATCGTGTCCAAGCAATCAAAAGATGGTGCGGCATCTGTAGAGGGAAGTCGCTTAGCGGTAATTGACGCGAAAACGATGCAAGTGAAGAAGGAATTCCAGACGATCAACAGCGCAGGAGCTGATGGACGTTCTTTTTTAGGAGTGGATCTGACGAAAGGTTATATCGGAACGAGTAATGGTATTTATGTTTTTCATACAGGATACGATGAAAAGACCGGAAAATATGATGAAAACCAGATGTCTATAGAGGCCAGCGCAATCGAAGGAACGACGGGAATTTCTTCCAGCGATTTGTATCATTCACAGATTGGAACCATGATCCGTGTTGGAAAATATGTATTTGCGGTACATCAAACGAAAGGATTGTTGGTGATCGATCCGAAAGAAGATAAAGTTATCAATACGATATTGAAGCCCGAGGAGGATAGTAATCATGGCTTGGGCTCTATCGTGCTTTCTAAAGATGGTAATTTATGGGCTAGCGTGACATTCGAGTTAACTGGTACCGGAGCGACAATGCCTTATATGTGGAAAGTGAATCCATATACGTTAACAACGCAAAAGGTAGATATACCAACAACGGATGGTATTGAGGAGATTCCCAACTCTTGGTATGCATGGACCGCCGATGGTTTCTGTGCCAGTACGAAAGAGAATAAGATCTATTGGAAAGGACAAGGCTCCGGTAGTTGGTTCACGGGATATAAGATTTTCTGTTATGACATAGATAAGGATTCTTTTTATCAAGTATTCGACTTTACAAAGCTAGATAAAGGAGATTGGCGTCTTTATGGTACGGGATTCCGTATTGATCCGGTGGATGATAATATGTATTGTTTCCTTTATCATGAATTCTTAAACCCGGAACATGAATTAGCGGTAATTAAAACAGACGGAAGAGGGGATACGAACGGAACAATGGTAGGTCGCTATCCTTATGAGAAAGTGAATTATTGGTTCCCTGCTTTGCCTGTGTTCCCGGATAACATGGCTCCGACAATCACAGACGGTTTACCTAGCGAAATTACGTTTTCCGCTGAAAATACGAAGTATAGTAAATCAATGGATGAGATTATAGAAGATGGTGATAATATGATTTCAGCGGTTGTTACTACGATTGTGAATCCGAATCCGGAACTAATTAGTGCGGAGGTGATAAATAACACGTTGACTATTGCTCCGATCGTGGAGAGTATCCAAGAAGTGAAAGAAATTCAACTTAATTTTGAGTTTAACTCAAATGGTAAGATCGTAAATAAACAAGTTGTCGTAAAGTTGACAACTTCAACAGTAGCTCCTTTTGAGTTTAATGAAAAAGAGGTGACACTGGAAGGAAAAGAAAAAACTTTAACATTGGCTGTTACAGGATTAGTGGAAGAGACAATAGAATGGAGTAGTTCTCATCCTGAAATTGTGAGGGTTTCGGAAGATGGTACTGTCATTGGTGTCACTTATGGTACTGCGATAATTACAGCGAAGAGTAAGATACGCCCGACACTTTCTGCGAAATGTTCTGTTACTGTCAAGCGTCCAGCAATGACATTAAAGGAATCTTCTGTAGAATTATATGTTGGAGAAACAAAAGAAAGAGTGCTGACTCCTGTAGATAATAGAATAGAATTAGGAGAAAAGATAGAGTGGACTTCATCCGATGAAAATATCGTAACGGTGGAAGGAACGGCATATTATGCGAATGTTACTGCTCATTCTGCTGGTGTCGCTGAAATTATTGCGACAATTAAATCGGAAATAACCGGAGAAACTTTGTCTGTAACTAAACGTAAGGTAACGGTAGAAACATTTATACCTGTCGAAAAAATAGAATTGCGATTCGCATCTTCAGGAGAGTTGCTGCCAGAAGATGTCATAACGATGAACCTGAATGACAAGCTACAGCTTTCCGCTATTGTTAGGCCGGACAATGCCAGTTCGAAGGATTTGAAATGGTCTTCTAGTGATGAAACTGTTTTTTCTGTTAGTAATGCAGGAGTGATACAAGCAAAGGGTAGTGGTGAAGTGACTATTACTGTTTCAGCTGCGGGTAGTGATGCTTTAGCTTCGTGTCAACTTTCTTGTTCGTTTGAGTATGAAGGTGCGGCCTTTAAAAATAAGACTGTAAAATATAATTATAATGATGGTGCCGGAGAGTGGTTTTTGGAAATTCCTGTTGTTTTTAAACCAGCTAAGCCTGATTATATTGATATTATAGATGCTAGAGTTGAAGGAGATTTAGCGGATCGTTGGGGATTTGACAGTTTTGACGGTGAGAATTTAGTTTTGAACTGTTATGATGATACTCAAGGGACAGGAACACTTATAGCGACAGTCCAGGACTCGCAGACAGGGGAAACGAGTGAAATCTCTTGTCTTCTGTGTAGTGCAAATGATTTAACTAAGTTCGAATTGGAAAAAAGTTCATTGTTTATGAAAACCGATGAAACTTTTCAGTTAAAACCTCAAATAGAGTGGGGAGACGTAGAACCTGTAAAAGTCTTATATGTTTCATCGGATGAAACGATAGCTTCTGTTGATGATGGAGGATTGGTTACGGCCCATAAAGAAGGGAAAGCAAATATTGAAGTATATCTTGAAAATGGTTTGGCTTCTACAGAATGTCAGATAACTGTTGCAAAAGTTGCTGCTGCCAGATTAACAATTCTTGTACCAGATAGAATTGTGAAAGTGGGACAAAATGAAAGGTTTCAGTTCACCGCAAAAGTTTATCCTGATGATGTTAGTTTCTCTTCGGTAAAATGGAGTGGTTCTACTTATATTGATGAAAATGGTTTATTTCAATGTCGCAATATGTCTAAGCATACAATCATAGCAACATCGGAAGATGGTCAAGCGTCTGACACGTGTATGGTTTATGTACAAGGAGAAATACCTCTAGAATCCTTTAGTGTAGAACCTAAAGATATATTATGGGATATAAATGATGGACAGGTTTATGATTTGCGCTCTAAATTTAAATTTAATTATTATCCAATGAATGCGTCTTGCGCTTCTAGTACAATGCTTCCTGAAGTGGTTATCGAAGATGAGGATATTATTACTTATGTAAAACCGGATCCCTCAGGATTGAACGGAGGTTATAAACCATCAAAGGTTGGGACAACAGGAGTTGTGTTTGAGGCGATAGATGGCGGTTTTAAAGATTCTGTTCAAATCCATGTGACTGATAAGAGCTTAGGGGTTTGGGGTGTGACTTTAGAGTCTTCTCAAAGAGTAGCGGCTATTGGTGAGCATTTCACTTTATCTTATGAAGTACAAACTGATCCAACAAAGCCGGATGTGGAAAAAAGTGTGACATGGACTAGCAGTGATGAAAATGTTGCGACAGTTAATTCTAAAACAGGAGAGATCCAAGCATTAGCTGACGGTGAAACGGCAATTCGAGTGAAGACTGATACTGGTGGGTTTGTTGCGACGTGCACATTGTCTGTGGGAAAGGGTATTATAAAAGTGACAGGTGTTTCTTTAAATCAAGATCGGCTGGAGTTGCTAATAGGGCGTTCTGCTCAATTAATAGCGACAGTTCTTCCGGAAAATGCTAAAACAAAAACTGTAAACTGGTCAAGTGATAATCGATTGGTTGCGGAAGTCGATGAAGATGGCAATGTTTCCGCATATGAGGAAGGAACTGCTACGATCACGGTAACAACCCTTGATGGAGGCTATACAGCTACTTGTAAAGTGATTGTTTCTGCGGAACTGGAAAAACCGGGGGCAAATGTTACGGGTGTTAGCCTAAATGCGTCTTCTTTGTCTTTGAATAAAGGTGAGGAGGCTGTATTAGCAGCGGTGGTATCTCCATCCAATGCGATTAATAAATCAGTAACTTGGAGTTCTTCGGATGCCACGGTAGCCACAGTAACTAACGACGGTACGGTTAAGGCCGGTATCGCCGGTGTAGCTACAATTACGGTGACAACAGATGAAGGTGGTTATACCGCTACTTGTGAAGTAACGGTAATAGATCCGAATTTGGAAAATCCCGTGGTTGAAGTAAAAGATTCCACGGCTATATTAACATTTCCGAAAGTTCCGGAGGCTACTTTCTACGAGGTGTTTATTTATAAGTACGTAAATGGGATACCTGTATTATTTGGTGTTTACACGGTTGATGCAGAGGGTAATATCCTTACTGGCTTGATGAGTGAGCTTCGTTCTGGGGAACAAGAAAAGATCAAGGTCTCTATTCCTGAATTAGATGGAAGTTCAGAATATATCGTAAAAGTTACAGCTATCAAGGAAGGTGATGGTAGGCAAGAGATATTAGGAACATTCTATAGTGAGCCATTCTCCACATCCGGTCCGGTGGGTAATGAGGCTATCGGTGTTGGTGAAGCGATGATTTATTACTATGAAGGTCGATTGCATTTGAATAATCTGGAAGGTTATTCTTGCTATATTGTAAATATGAATGGCGCTATATTGGATCTTTTTAAGATATCGGGAATTAACGAGTCTCATCCAATCCAATATTCAAGAGGTGCTTATATTATAGTAGTGGTAAAAGATAATGATCGGATGAGCAAGACGATCGTTGTTAAATAAATAATGTATTAACAAATTAAACATTGATGAGCATGAAAAAGCTTTATCTTTTTCTCGCATTAATCTTAATGGCGGGAAGTATCAGCGCACAGCGTATGGTACAAGGTGTGTTACGTTCGGATTTACCGGCGGAAAAACAGAAAGCGGCTTTGATGTCCGCAAGGAGTAACCGTACTTTTTCTTTTGACAGTATTGATTTCTGGGTAGGTGATGGTGAAAACCGTGCGGCTATAGTTTTGACTTGGCATGACACTGATAAAACCGTACCCGATAATATGGTATGGGGATATCGATGGTCTGCTGATGTAGATACCATTTCTGGATTGAGCCTATTTGAGTCTGTGATGAAAGCTGATCCCCGTTTGGTTGGATTGGTTCAATATACAGGTTCAATGGGTTATACGATTAATGGCATTGGATACTGTGAACCAAGAGCGACTTCAATGCAAATATCTTTTCAGTTAGACAGCGCTAAAGCTCATGTTAGTTATACTTATCCAGATAATGCGGCAACACTTGCAAGAACTGCTATAAACCAAGGAAAATCATCAGGTGTTATTTATCATCCATTTGGTTCAAATGGAACAAGTTATCCTGCTTATGATTATGACTATTGGGTGGCTACGGCTACGGCAACTAACCACTGGTTCGCTGGTTGGTATTCCGGTTATTGGAGTTATTTCGTTCGTGATTCCTATACTCAAGATTTCTCTTATTCCGGATACGGGGCATCAAGCCGAAAAGTCCAGAATGGTACTTGGGATGCTTGGAGCTGGAATAGTTTTATGGGAACGACATCGGGAACAGAACCGGGTGATAATTTAGTAGCGGCAACTCCTATCATTTGGCTTAATAAGAAAGCTATTTCTTTGAGTGGAAGTGGAACCTATCAATTAGTTGCGTCTGTACAATCTGCTTATGCTTCTTTAACGGGTGCGGTATGGTCTTCTAAGAATACTGCTGTTGCGACAGTTGATCAAACGGGTAAAGTTACGGCTGTAGCTCCGGGTACAACTGAAATCAAATTAATTACAGCTAATGGTAAATATAACACGTACTGTAAAGTAACCGTAACCGGTACAGCCACGAAATCAGCGGCCGCAACCGCAAACATCTCTTATTCCGACAATACCTTGCATGTAAAAGATCTAGCCGGTTATACCGGTTACATCACGAACACCGCAGGTTCTGTAGTATCTACTTATGCGATCACCTCTTCTGATGACGTGAAAACAGTAAACTTGAATAAAGGTGTTTATGGCTTTACAGCGGTAAAAGGTACAGAGAAAGTCTCTGTTAAGTTTGTCGTGAAGTAAATCATCTCTTGATTTCGCTAGAGCGCTCTCTCTTACTCATGAGAGTACTCTAGCGTTACAGATTCCGTGAAAGATGTATGATCTTACGGCGATAAGATTATACATCTTACAACGGTAAGATCATACATCTTATAATGGTAAGATCATATATCTTTTTATCGGACTACAAGCTAGCTTCTTTTGGGTTAATTTGCGTTCCTTGCGACGATCCCGGAGTATATCACCATAATACCATGCCATTGTTTTTTCATTGAAAGCTTCACGTGTAGCTGTACTGTGTTCCCTGTATTATAATGTATGTAGTTGCTGATTTTTTTATTTCTTTACAAGAAAATTTTCTTTTCATATGATCGAATATAAAAGTTACGATTATACAAGAACCATCCCTGTGGATGATTATATCTTACGTTATCGGGATGAGCGGCGTTTCATGGCCTATTGCCGGGAGTGTCGTAGGTATGGAAACAGTTGGAGTTGTCCGCCTTTTAATGATTCGGAGGACTATTTATCCGGGTTTCGGAATCTATTGATTGTTTGTACGCGGATTACTCCTGTCGTATTGGATGTACCGGATGCGGTGGAAGCGGGGCAAGAGTTGATGCACCGGGAAAGGAGCCGATTGGATAAACGTCTTCTTGCGTTGGAGGAGGAATATAATGGGCGGGCGTTTTATGCCGGTAGTTGTATCCTTTGCCCTTGGGAAGAGTGTGCACGTAGATCTGGTAAGGCTTGCCGCTACCCCTCGCGGATTCGTCGTTCCCTTGAAGCCTGTGGGTTCGATCTGGGACGTACTACCTCGGAGTTGTTCGGTATAGAGATGAAGTGGTCCGAGAATCGGAATTTGCCGGAATATTTACTTCTGGTTAGTGGATTCTTATCTGATAGGGAAACCCCGATTTGGTAAGTTAACTTACTTCGTCGATGGAGTTAACTTACTTTGCCGATGAAGTTAACTCCGTGAAATGGAGGAGTGGTACGGCTAGGCTTTATTTATTCGGTAACCTCCCAGCATTTCCATCCTTTATTGGCGCAGATATATACAATGTACGAGCGTACATTATATATAGGGAATTTCAGTTTGGTATCCTTGGCGTAAGCACGTACTTGCGCCACGTCCTCGGGGCGAGGATCGTTTAGCGCCAGCATGTGTTCGGCCTCTTTCGCCTTGAAATACTTGAATTCCACGATGCGATCGTCTTTGTAATAATCCGTGCCGGGTATGCCGGTCATCTCGAAATCGGAGCGGCCCGCCGAGTTGTTCTGTTCGATGGCGAACGTATAGTAACTACTCAAGTAGCGTGAGCAAAGCTCGAAGAAGGAGCAACGGATGAAGTTCTCGTTGATCTTGTCGAATACCTGCGCCGGGAACTGCCCGAGATACTGCTCGAAGTAGTTTTGTACCAACGGTTCGAAACGGCGGTCTTCCGTGAAGCGTTCGTAGGTGGGTACATAACGGGGAGCGCCACCTTCTATATGGTTCATCTCGTTGTAATAGTCCATGTAGATGCTGCGCATCGTGAGGTTGGGTAACACCATACGGTAATTATTCCTCAGCGTGGTCATGCCCAGATAGAAGAGGCTGACCGGATAGAAGTTCTTATCGAAGAATTTCTTCTTGTTGAACTTACTGGATAGGTCGGCGATGTTGTAAGATAACTCATCATTGATAACCAAAGCATCAAGCATTTCTTTTGCGTTTTCCATGGATAGGGTCAGACGACGGATCCAGCTGATATCGGTACGCAGGTTCTCATCGACCAGTTCAGAGGGGATAAAGCCATTCAGCGCCGCGAAGTTCTTAAAGAAATAAGTCAATATCGTAGAGTTGAACAAAGGCTCGGCTCCCGGACGGAAACGATAACCATCATAATTATTTACGATGAGTTGCCAAAGCTCCTCAAAGGAGTCTTGCCCCATACCATATTTGTCGATGACATACCTTAGGTAAGCGTTGGCCTCCTCATAGGTAAATCCCAGCATATTTAGGAAGCGTGGCTGCAAGGTGAGGATCTCCGCTATATTGTACCCGCTCGTCAGGTCGTCCATCGTTACGGGAAGGACACCCGTGCAGAAACAAGTTCGGATACTGCCTTCGCCAATACCTTTCTTTATTACCTTGAAGAAGGTACGCAGGAAGCTGTCCTTCGTGGTTACTTGCTCATAGAGCGGATCCTTATAGGCGGTTAATAATTGATTGGTGAAATTATCATATTCGTCTATCAATATGTAAACCTTCGGGAGGTCATGCTCACGGGCATACCCCAAGGCCTCTTCCAGCATTTGGGAGGCATTGCCTTTGGTGGTAAACTGGAAGTCTTGGAATAAGTCCCGGTTGTGTGTCACCATGATCTCCACGGGAGAGCAATTCAAGCGGTTGAAATTCCGCTCCAACCCCTCCATGTCATCTGCCATGGCCATAGCGGAGAAATCATAGCGTACGATCATGTAGCGGCTATGTTCCTCCGTCGGGTGTTCCCCGATCCAAGTGCCGCCGAACAATTCCTCGAAACGATCGGCCTTGGTGCGATCGTAGTAACAGGCAAGAGTGGATACGAGTAGGCTTTTCCCGAAACGACGGGGACGCAGGAAGACCGGGGCGTTGTAGTTCTCCAATCCGGGGATAAAGCTCGTTTTATCCACATAATAGAACTTACGCTCCCGTAAATCTATAAAATCCGCTACCGCATAAGGAATCGTTATTCGTTCCATGACATTTCTTTTTTCGTATATTACACAATACTACAAATATATAAAAATTCCTTATGCGATGAGATTTCCTGGACTTATGTTTTCCGGAAAGGGTATTGTTTCTGCCGATGGCGAATAACCCAAATGTAAAAACCAGTGAAATAGAGAAACGGTACGGCTAGGCTTATGAGGATCCATAGGATTCTGGAGAAGTGCCCGAGGAAAGTGCCGAAGTGGACAAAGTACATGGAGCGGACAAGCTTCTCGGCGGCCGGTTTGTCTTTCCATAGGTTTGTGGCGACGACCTTTCCGGTGATAGGATGGATGTAGATATGGTTGCTTCCCGTTCTTTCGAAGTCCCCTTCCTGATACATCCGTACGGAGAAGACAGACGTGTTGTCTTTCGGGAAGAAGATCATTGTCGGGGTTCCCTCTTTGAACTCTTCTTGGGCGGTCGCTAAAACGGAATCCAATGATACCCAATCACCTGTGTATTTATCTGTTTTTGGTGCCGGTGCGACTGCTTTTCCTGCGGATATGGATTCAAAGAAAGATTGATATTCTTTCTTGAACCCGAAATAAGAGCCGGTAAAAGCGATGACCAGCAAAAAGAGGGATGTACATATACCTATGATGGAATGCGACTTGAAAAGCTTGGCTCTCAAGCCCATCTTTCGGTTCACGGAGAAGATACGACGCTTGGGTAATAATAGAAAGCCGGAGAGAGTTAGGAAAATCAACAGGAATCCCGATAAGGCGACGATGGTAGCTCCTTGCTTTTTCAATAGCAGGTTCACGTGAAAGTCGTATAACCATTGAAAAACCTTATGCCGGTATCTGTCCACTCCCGTAACTTCCCCTGTATAGGGATTGACATAGATCTGGATACGGCCTTTCTCATCCGGGAATGTAGTACGGAAACTGTAGGCGCAATCCTCGCCTCCGTATAAGACCATATTATTGATCTTAGCTTGTGGATATTCGTGCCTTACGTTCTCTAGCAAAGTTTGCGGCGACACGGTTCGGGAGGCTGGCTTGACAAAAGCGATATCCTTGACAGATAGTTTTTCAAGTTCCGGCTTGTACACGATCGCTGTGCCGGAGAGGCATATTAGGGTTATTATTAGCCCTAATATGAGTCCGGTGTATAAATGTAACTTTACTATGATCTTTCTAATGATCGAATTATGCGACATGTCTTGTGCCTTTTTTAGAAGTTGACCGCTAGCATAACCATCAGCGTCCTGGCCGAGCCGGGGAATAAAAGATAGTTCCCTTGGGATCCGGTATAATATTCTTGGTTGAATACGTTTTTCAAGTTCGCCGAGATCTTGTAGAAACTGCGCTTGTAAGCCACGAAACAGTCAACCAGATGATAGGCGTCCAGATCGATCGTATGTGCCATGTTTCCGTAGGATTTACCTTGGAAGTACCAACCACCGCCGAAAGATAAGCCTTTAACCGGGCCTTTACGGATTAGGTAGGAGGTCCATAGGTTGAACTGGCTTGGTGAGATATTGGCCAGTTGCGTACCTACGGGATAGGTCTCGTCGTTCGTTTTCGTTACCTCGGCATGCGTATATGCGTAATTGAAGGCTACGCTCCAACTGGGAGTGATCTCTCCGTTTACCGAAAACTCTATACCTTTGCTGGTCTGCTTGCCGATCAGTATCTTATATTCCTCGTCTTCTGGGTCTATCGTCGGCAAGTTGGTCTTCGACAAGGTATAGAAGGCTAGGCCGGTGCTCAAGCGATCGTTGAAGAATGATTTCTTGACTCCCGCTTCCCATTGTTTAGAGGTAATCGGGTCGAATGCCTCGCCATCCTTCGTTTGCCCGGATTGAGGGACAAAAGACTGACTGTAGGTAGCATATAGGCTCAAGTCGGGCATGGGCAGATAAACAAGACCCACACGAGGCGAGATGGCAAAGTTGTTTTCATCCGTTTTTTTATCCTTAATATAATTATCTTGTTTATCGTTCACCCAGTCTGCACGGGCGCCAAGCAATAACTTCCATTGAGCGGAAAAGCTTACTTGGTCTTGTAGATAGATCGCGTAGGTACGTTGGGTGATACGTAAGTCTGTACTCTGTTCCATCTCGAAATCAACTGGTTTTTCGGAATATTCCGGATGAACATAACTAATCGGGGTGTACATATTCCCTTTTACTTTCCTTCGGTTGGTAAGCCATCCGTATTCCAAGCCCGCTATTACTTTATGCTGGATGAAGCCCGTCTTGAAGCTGCCGTTCAATTCCTCCAATACATTGGTATAATTGATTTTTGCGTCCCAATGTGCCAAACGGCGGGTAATTGTGCTGTCCTTCTGAGGGGTTTTCATCTGGAAATACAGACGATCCTCATGCGTGAAATATTGGCGGGCGGAACTTCTGAATGACCAGTTCTGGTTGAAACGGTGGGTCAACTGGAAACCAACGCTATTATTGGTAAACTTGCCATAGGCCCACGGTTCGCCAAGGAATGTCTTGAATCCGTTATCTATCACCTCATTGTTGATATGCAAAACGCCCGGATCCTGTGTCCTTTTATCCCGGAAGATATCGGCATCGATATTAAGGGTGGTCTTGCGTCCTAAGTCAATGTCGATGACTGGGGTGATGTCGTATCGTTTGCTGTTTTGCGGTTTCCTGAATTT
>CDYF01008132.1_pt1 | contig 22447 bp, 14 predicted proteins | sample 554801 | NCBI WGS metagenome assembly CDYF01 (sample SAMEA3182078, study PRJEB8094) | gut metagenome | biome: human; feature: gut; material: Stool; isolation source: human stools | place: Canada | collected 2012-11-20 | reverse complement strand
GTCATTTTCAGATGTAATTTTGCAATATAGTTAGTGTAATAATGGAAAGTAACGAAAGCAAGGAATTAAAGACACTTTTTATTGAGGAGGAACTGTCGCAGCACGGAGAATGGCTTTGTGATATACTTACTGAAGCTATAGAGACAAGAAAGCTCATGCAGACAGATGCTTTGCATGATAGTATAGACTATAAAACTTTCCATGACGGAGAAAATCCGGGACTAAAAGTCAGTTTCTTTTCTTATGGTCGTGCTTTTGAAATTGCGGGAAATAAGAAGAATCGGCATCAAGTCGATACAAACCGGACGGTCTGGGGAATGAAAGCAAACCGGAATCCGGTGAAGAAAAATACGAGATGGTATGCAAAAAATATGTATGGAGGGCTGAACCGATTGATTTCGAGAGTTATGTATGGTTTGAGTGATGCGGAAATTGCCCGCTTAAAAGGTATATTGGAAAATAGAAAATTGAATTATAATGGCTGAAATAAAGGAGAAAATTGGAGGGTTCCGGTTTGTTGATGCTGGAGTAGGTACTTACGCAATCCACATGAGCTTAGGTAACAATGAGCTGAGTAGTTTTTTTAATGGTTCTTCTTCCAACTGGGACGGTGATCCGGTCACAATAGCCGGAGTCCGCGTCGTGCCTTGGGGAATTGATAATAATCTTCCAAAGACAGTACGTGACATTCTTGAAAAGAATAATCTGGGTCCGGGCATTTTGGATCGTAAAACAGGTTTAATGTATGGACAAGGCCCGATGCTTTACAGGATTAATGTAGTCAATAACGAACGTGTGCAAGAGTGGCTGATAGATGATGAGGTACAGGAATGGCTTGAAACATGGGATTATCGGAGTTATATCCGTAATGCTTTCGTTGAGTACAATCACATGAAAGGGGTATTTGTGAAGTACTATGCAGCCAAATCCATTCGTATTGGAAAGCCTTGGATAAGTCGTTTGGAAACTCTTCATAGTACAGATTGCCGGATGGTATGGCCGGAAAATGACAGCCGGAGACTGGAAGATGTGAAACAGTTCCTTATTGGGGATTTTGATAGCTATACCAGCAAGCGGATGATGTTATATGGTGTCTTCGACAAATGGAATCCTTTGGCTACAGAAACAGCCGTAAAATATCATAGTATGCGTAGCTTTGGGCGCAATATGTATGCAATATCTAGTTTCCACGGTTCGATTCCCTGGCTGTTGGATGCAAATACTCTTCCTGAAATTATTCAATATCTGAATGAGAATATGATAGCCTCTGCATATATCGTCCATGAGCCGGAGGAATATTGGAAGCAAAAAGATGAAATGATACGTGCTATGCATGAAGAATGGACGGATGCACAGGTTTATGCGGAAATTGATCGTTTGAGAGATGAACTGACTAAAAAAATTGCCGATGTCATGGCTGGGAAGAAAAACGCCGGTAAGTTCTTTACTTGCGTAGATTTTGTAGATCAGGACGGAAATCTGCAATCATGGAAGATTGAACCGATTGAAATGAATGTGGATAAGTATATCAGCGCACAGGCAGAGATATCAAGGATAGCAGATAGTTCGACTACAAGCGGCTTTGGACTTAATCCTGCGTTGTCTAACATCATCATTGATGGCAAGGGAGATAGCGGAAGTCAGATGCTATATGCGCTGAAGATATTCTATGGAGCTGATACGCAGATACCGGAAGAAATTGCGTTAGAGGCTTTGAATGACGCAATCCGGATAAATTTTCCACATAAGAAAGGCATTTTTATAGGGATGTATCGCAAAGTAATTAATAAAGAAGATAATGTTACGGCAAGTGAACGTGCAACAAATCAAATGTAATATGAAGAACATACAGATAGATTTCCCGGATTGTTGGGAGGAAGTTTTACCTGCAGAATGGTTGTACTTGCTTCGATTACGTCATAAATTGATTAGGCACTCCAAAACGACTTTGATAGATGTGAAACGGGAATGGTGTCGTTTTGTTCTTTCTACTCGTGGAATCCGGAAGGAGAATAGTGATGATTACTATATTTTGATTAATAAATTGGCGTTAACACTCGATTGGATGTGGAGTGAATCAAAAGGAGGTAATGAAGTAGAACTTATGTTTTCAAGCACAAAGAACCTGTTGCCGGAATGGAAACAGTTTAAAGGCCCGCTTTCTCATGGCAGTGATCTGACGTTTGGAGAATTCCGTAGTGCGGTTATGATGATGAACGGATACAATGAAACACAGGAGCCTGCTATGCTGCAGGCTTTGTGCGGTATTCTTTATCGTTATCCCGGCAAAAAAGTAGGAAAGCCGGATTTTGATGGTCGGTACCGGGAAGAGTTTAGGCAGGAACGGATCAATTTTTATTCAGATAGGATGAGAATGATGCCGGTACAGATTCAATGGGGAATATATGCCTGGTTTGCTTTCTTCTGTAGCTATCTACTTGCGGGTACATTTATTATCGACGGAATGGAGATTTCATTTGAGTCTATCTTTATGAGAGAACAGGGAGATGCGAACAAACCGATAGAACGTAGTTTGGGGATGAGCGGGATTTTATTCTCTGTAGCGGAATCCGGTATTTTTGGAAATATAGAGAAAGCGGATGATACATTGTTGCTCCGGGTATTGATGAAATTGTTGGATGATAAATACAAAGCAGATGCTTTGCTGAAACGTAACCATTAAATGATTGTAATATGATATTTAACAGGGATAATAACGGTAGTAAAGAATTACGCGACCTAACCGGAAATTATTATGCAAATAATGATTTTGATAAAATCATTACTGATATCGAGCTGGCTGCAGAAGAAGTGTCTGGGCTGATTGGTGCCGAACTATACAAAAAAGTGGAAGAGTGGTATAGAGAGAAAAAAGAAAATGGGGATCAAGAGTTGATAAAGAAAGTGCAACGCCCTATTGCTCTACTTGCCACGTTACGTATGTATCAGAAGAATGATCTAAGTCATGAGGATGATGGCCGCAAATTTAAGATTGCCACGGACAATAGTGAAAAATTGCCTTGGGAATGGCAATTGGATAGGGACGATGCCCGGCACATGGAGGATTACTATAAAGCAGTAGACGCTTTGATACGTTATCTCAATACTTCCGATGTTAAGGAATGGAAAGAGAGCCGGACTTATAAAATGTCTCAACTATTACTGATACGCAGCGGAGCGGATTTTGATATATACTTTCCTATTGACAAAAGTGAACGTACTTTTATGCTGTTGTTGCCATTCATCAAGGAGGCACAATTGCTTTATGTGAAAAAAGCGTATGGAAATGGGTGGGATGCCCTTTTGAAGCTGGAAGAAAGTAATGAAGTGCATTTTGCAGCTTGTAAAGCTGTCACATTATTGGGGATGAGTATTGCTTTAAGGCGTATGCAACTGAAAATTATTCCTGCAGGGGTAATAAGGGGATATGTGTCTGCAAGTGGTGCAATGAATAGTGATCCCGCGTCTATTGAAGATATCAAGCTACTATCTGAATGGATGAAGGATGATGCTATGGTTTGGATTGATGAGATGAAGAAAGCAAGAGACGGCGGACCAGTCACCTATAATCTGTTACCAGAGAATGATAAACATAACAAGTATATGCGATTATGAATGTGATTCAAAGACCTAGAGCAGAGGAATTTTGTGCTACTATGCAGGATTATATCATAGATACGGATTCTACCATAGCTTTCTCTGTGCAGTATGGAGGGAAAACGGTTTTGGAAGAGGAATATGTTCCGGACGCCAACTATCAGGTAAGAGTGCGAAAACTTGGTAAATTCTGTGAGTTGGCTTTATGGGGAACATGGTGTGCTGGAGAAGCAAGTTGGCAGACAAATGCAGCTGGTACCTTTACTTTCTTTATCAATGGACTACAGGATTCACAAAGTTATGTGATGTTTAGTCGGTTGCAGACAAAAAAAGAGGCATCGGCTCCGGGATGGTTGAGTGAGGTTCGGGAGAAAGTGACACGTAATAGTGCAATGGAATATGCAAGTAGCGTATTTGCAGATGGTGATAAAGTGCTATTGAATGTCCGTACTTTATCCGGAGCGGTTTATACGGAACAACTGTACGTGCATGAGGGAGAGAAAATGCCTGTCACTTTGGATGTAAGTATGGAAAGAGTTGGGAATATTCTTCCGGATATAAACGAAATGATACGTAGTTACGAATTAGTGAAAGGAAGTGACGTTTTTAAGTTTTTGGTAGATCAGACGAGATATGAAGAGGTTCAACGTTTCCGATATAAGAATGTATATGATATGCCGGAAACGATGACTACTGTAGGTAGTATGACTATGAAGGGCAATGATGAGAGTGATACGGCGAAGATGTTTGGTGTGGATCGTAAATTTGGAGTAAAGCCAAAAGATGAATATACTGTTAGCAGTGGGGTTATTTTCTTGCAAAGTGATTATAAGTTATGGCATAATTTACTAAATGCACAGGAAGTTGATATCTGGAATGAAGATAATTGGTTCCCTATTATTGTGACAAAACAGAATTATGAACGTAGCTTTAACCGTAGCATACTGAAAGCTATAGAATTTACATTTAAAATGGCAGATGTTGAACAGAATAACTTAATTTCATTATGATAGATATTATCCGGTTCAGAGAACTAATGGTGGAACTTCAGGTTAAGGTTAATCAGAAGAGTGAGGATAAGATCGACAGTTGTTTCCTTGCGGTTAAAGAAGAACACATGGTCAAGAAACTCAAGGATAAAACAGGGGTACTTCTGTGTGCCAATTATCCCGATGCCGAAGGAGATAACAAAAACAAGGATAACTGGCAGGAAGATAATCTGGTAATCTTATTTATCTGTGAAAAGGTTGCTTCTGGTAGTCAAACAGACGAAGAAGAATTACTCCATTATGCCAGGTTGCAGCGAATTATGTGTATATTGAAAGATGTGATTCGACAGGATGAGTACTGTAATCGTCTTTCTGTGAGAAGTAAGATGCGGACGGAATGGGAATATTCTATGTTTGGCGGATTCAATGGATTAAGTCTCGGATTAACGATAGCGGATTATGACTGAATTGTATATTGATGGAACTTCGGTGGTACTTCCGGCCGACTTTAGCACTTCTGTAAAACGTGAAAATCCATTCTTTACAAAAAATGGAGAATATACCTATGATATTACCCTCCAACTTAGTAATTCAATTAATGCAGATTTATATGAACATCTGAACAGATTGAATTCCATCTCCGAGCTGAAAAACAAAAGACAGGCTGTATTGGTCGCTGACAACCGGGTGTATTGCAACGGTACGGAAATTATAACGGGATGGACAGATACAACGGTATCCATACAGATCGCTTCAGGAAACTCCGAATTGAATTCTTTCATTGGAAATGATTTGCTTGTATCATCTTTGGATATGGGAGAAGATGAAATCCCCACAGGTATTGTCAATAACTTGGTAAAACGCATATATCCGGATGTGGATTATTGTATACCTCCTGTAATGACTGATACTGGTATAATCAATGGGTGGAGAGTAGCTGTTACTGTTGTAACTACATCGCAACCAACTATATCTGCTAACTATTTGAGAAATACAGGAGTGGATATTTATCTGCAACCGTATCTTTGTGCCTATATCAGAAGATTAATGAAAGCACTTGGCTATACAGTTTTGACTAATCAGCTGGAAGATTCAGAATGGAATTTACTGTATTTGCCGCAAAATGGACATCCCAACCAGTATGCAAAAATGTTTCCCGGATGGACTATAAATGAACTTATCACGGAATTTGAGAATCTTCTTAATCTGTGTTTCCTTGTCAATAATAGAAAAAAGGAAGTTTCTATACTGTTCAAGGCAGAGTATTTTAAAAATGCACAGGTTTGCCATGTACAGCAAGTTGTAGATGAATACGAAACAGAAGAGGGGGAGAACGACAAAGACCCTTCTCAAAGTAATGTGTTGATAGAATCGACAGACAGTGAATATTACAAGCCACAACATATAGATAAAAATATTCTTTCTTCTGCGACCCGAAAGGATTTTGATACAGTACTGGAATTTACTCAATTTCTAGAAAGTATTAGCTCATCCGGATATCAGGCTGTTAAAAACTATCTGTTTTATACGCATGATAGTTGCCGATACTACATTACGGTACCTGATGATTCGAATAGGGGATGGCACACAGATGAAGTAAATATGTTTGGTGATGTTCTTCGGGAGCAGAGTGAAAATGAAATCAAATTGAACATTATGCCTTCCGATATGACGAGCTATGGTATAGAACGGATCACTTATGAGAGTGGTATGGAGCCGGTATTTATGCCTGATTCAGAACGGTCACTTGTTACGGTTCCAAAAATATCCGGAAGCAAGATTGGTACCAGTGATGAAAGTAATGGCATTTATGAGTTAATACAAAGCGGAGAAGACATCCCTACAGAAAAAGATAAGAATCAACAAAAGATTTATGTATCATATTACAAAGGGATGTCACCGATGACTCTTTATGTAAAACGTAAGGATGACAGGGATTTTAATCCTAAGGTATTCACGATTGATTATCCTCATTCTTTTAATTGTGAGGATAATCCATATACAGGTAATTTACGGCTAGCATATTTAGATAAAATGCTTTATTCACGTATGTACGATATTGATTATAAACATGGCATCAAGATTAAGAGCTATGATGTTAATGTTTATGATCCGCGAAACATATTTGAAATTCGGAACAAACGTTATGTATGTAAAGAGATCGAAGATGTTATTAATGCAGATGGACGATATGGACCATGGCAAGGCACATTTTATCCAATCCGGATTAGTGATGTAGAAGCAGAAAAACGCTGGATTCTAACAGATGGAAAATGGAGAGATGGTGGTACATGGCTGGACAATGGTCGATGGTTGGATAGTTAGATCATAAGGCTCGCAATACAAATGCGGGCCTTTTTTATGTCCTTTTTTAAGGCTTATTGTGAGGGTATTTTTGTGTATTAATTAATTAGTTGAGAAACTATGAGTTTAAAGATAGACAGAGTACAACTCGAAATTGTAATTCAACAGGATAGTGCAAGGCAAAAGATGATTGAGCTGGAAGAGAATATGCGTTCAGCCAATAAAACTTTGAATTCTCTGAAAAAGAAATTTGGGGAGAATAGTGCAGAGTATAAAGTGCAAAAGGAAGTCGTTAATGCACTGAAGACTGAGTACGATAAACTCTTTGAAAAGATAGGCATCGGAAGTTTGAGCGTGAAGGAGCTCCAAAACAGGCAAAAAGAACTGAATGCCATTCTACGGAACTTGCCGGGTGATAGTCCGCTATATACTCAGTATAAAGCACAGCTGGACGAAGTTAACCAAAGAATGAAAGAGCTAAAAGGTACAGCGGAATCTACTAAGTTCTCTTTATCAAAGTTGACCGATGGATTTAATAAATATGGAGCCATCGGCGCAAGTGTTATTGCTTCATTGACCGGAATAACCTTGACCGCTCGTAAATGTGTGGATGAGTTTGCGCAGATGCAGGAAGCGGAAAGCCAGGTGCGTAAGTATACAGGCATGACGAGTGAACAGGTTGCTGATTTAAACGAGGAATTTAAGAAGATGGATACCCGTACTGCACGTGAACGCTTAAACGAGCTTGCAGGAGATGCCGGACGTCTTGGTATTACGATGAAAAAGGATGTTCTGGAGTTTGTAGAAGCTGCCAATATGATTGATGTTGCTCTTGGAGAAGATTTGGGGCAGGATGCTATCAAAAATATTGGTAAACTGGCAGATATGTTCGGAGATAGCGAACGCTCCATGAAAGAGAACATGTTAGCTATTGGTAGTGCGGTGAATGAGGTTGCACAGAATTCCAGTGCTGCTGAACCATATTTAGTGGAGTTCAGTGCGCGCATGGGGGGAGTTGCAAAACAAGCAAAACTATCAATTACCGATGTCATGGGATTTGCTTCTGCACTTGACCAGAATATGCTCCGTAGTGAAATGGCTAGTACCGCTTTACAAGGATTGATCTTAAAATTATATCAGGAGCCTGCAAAGTATGCCAAGATAGCCCGGATGGACGTTAAACAATTTACTACGCTGATGGAGACAGATGCTAATGAAGCTGTTCTCCAGTTCCTTGCCAGTTTGGGGAAATTAGGTGGCATGGATAAAATGGCACCTGTTTTAAAGGAAATGAAGTTGAGTGGTGCTGAAGCGGCCGGGGTTATCAGTGCATTGGCCAGCAATGTTGAGAAAGTCCGTAAAGAACAGGAGACTGCTAATCAGGCTTTCATTGATGGTACCAGTATTACGAATGAGTATAATGTACAAAATACGACGGTTCAGGCAGAGCTGGATAAAGCTAAGAAACACTTTAAGGAAATTCGGATCGAACTTGGAGAACGGTTACTCCCTGTTATGAAATACATGGTGAGTACTGGTAGTCTTACAGTCAAAGGATTAGTTAAAATAGTATCCATATTTAGTAAATATAAAAATGCGATTATACTTGCAACATCTACCATTGCAGGATATACTATTGCTGTCAATGCTTCGGTTATTGTAGATAAAGCTAAAGTACTTTGGACTGGTAAAATTGTCACGGGGCTAAAAACTTTATATAGTGTTGCAAAAGCACACCCATGGGGATTACTTCTAACAATAGGTGCATCCCTCATTGGTTTACTTATTGATACTAATAAACAGTTAAGTGAGAGTGAACGTCTGGAAAGAAAACTTCAAGATATTCGTAGACGATCTGTTTCTATTGTAAATCAAGAAGCTGCATCAGTTAAGGATTTCTTAAATATAGCTAGGGATGAGAAAAGAAGTAAAGAGGAGAGGGAGGCTGCAATAAAAAGATTAAATGAATTATCTCCTGAATATTTGGGTAATCTTACTTTAGAGAAAATAAATACAGAGCAAGCCACTACTGCTGTAAATGCCTATATTGATAGTTTACTTATATTAGAGGAGATAAAACAAACTCAGCAGAAAGTATCTGAATTGAATGACCAAAAAAATGATATATTAAAGAATGGTCCAGATAATGATTTTTTAGAGGATATTGAGGCTGGCGCTGCTAATATGTTGAATGGATTTAAGCAGTCTCTAGGTTTAATGACAGATTCATGGGCTGACAATGTTTTGGATAGATATATAAATAAAGGTGTGAATCAAGTGAGAGCTATTGATAACGAGGTGGCTCTACTAAATGCGCACATGGAAGAATCTCGTAAGAAATTGATAAAAATAGAGGTAGAAAAGAATACAGAAGGTGGAACTCCTCCACCGGATGACAAAGACAAGAAGCCTTGGACTACTCGTTTGCAAAATGCAGAAAACGCATACAAAGAAGAATTATTATTGCTACAAAAGAGTTCTGATGCGTTAGCCAGAACGGAGAATGAATATCAGTTGGATGCTCTTCAAAAAGAACTGGAATTTCAGGTGGAGAGGTTGGCGATCATCAAACAGTATCAGTCTAGTGATAAGGATAAAAAACACCTGGCTGAATTGGGTAGACTGGAAAGTGAGGCTCAAAGTGCAATTTATAACACACTGAAGAAATCAGAGGAAACTCGTCTCAATTTAATTAAGGAATATCGGGACAGAAGACTAAATACGGTCAATGCTGGAGAGAAAAATCTTCTGCTTGAACAGTCCAAACTCAATGATAGTGGGGAGTTAACAGAGAAAGACTATAAAAATCGGCTTTTAGCAATTGAGATTACCTCTTTATATTCCAGACTTGAAATAGCAAAGGATTATAAAAATGATGTTGCTGAACTTGAATTTCAAAATGGAGAAGTTCAAGCCAAAGCCTTGAAGGAGGCCGGGGATAATATTCTCAACCTTGAACAACAAATTAGTGATAAGCGTGCCAAGATCGTGCGGGATAGCGCTAGTCAGATTCAGAATTTCAGTAACCAGTTCAATAAGATGAATGGTTTGGCTTCCACTGACCAACAACTGGCAGCACTGGAATCCTTTTATAAATCTCAATTAGAACTAGCTCGAAAGAATGGGTTGGATGTTACTCTTCTTACATCTGTATATGAAGAATCTAAGAGGAAAATTCAGGAAAAAGGAGCGAAGGACAGGGCTACTGTTATACAAAAATATGAGTTGGATGCTGCCGAGGATATCAGAGATTTAAAACTGAAAGCTCTTGAGGAAGAACATAAAAAGGGGTTGCTTTCAGAAGAAGAATACGAGATTGCAAAAAATAAGATCAATAATGAATATATCCAGAAAAAGATAGAAGGAAGTGAACAGTATTTCAATGCTGTAAGTAGTATAATGAGCAGCGCTTCTTCTGCTATTCAGGGATTCCAAGATGCGGAAATAAACAAAGTAACTTATAAATACGACAAAGAAATAAAAGCAGCTAAAAAAGCTGGAAAGGACACAACTAAGCTAGAAGAGGAGAAAGAAGAAGCACTTAATCAGGTAAAGAAGAAATATGCAGACAAACAGTTTGCTGTATCAGTTCTACAAATTACTGCAAGTACTGCTGTCGCCGCAATGGAGGCATACAAGGCAATGGCGGGCATTCCTATTGTTGGTCCGGCACTTGGAGCCATAGCCGCAGCTGCAGCAGTTGCCAGTGGCGCAGCGCAGATAGCTGTAGCCAAGCAACAAAGAGATGAAGCAAAGGGATTAAAGTCCGGTGGTTATTCTGATGAGTACGTTGAAGGATATACTAAAACAGGAAATCCGGATGATGTTGCAGGGGTCATTCCTGTTCATAAGAATGAATTCGTGACCAACCATGAGGGAGTAGAGAATCCCCATGTCCGCCAATTCCTTGATGTTTTCAATGTTGCACAAAAAAATGGAACTATCCGAATGCTGAACACCACACAGATTTTAGAACAAATCAGGACTAAAAGCGGAAAATACAGTGGTGGTTATTCTGATGATTCAGTATCTTCTTCTCCTAGGTATGCTGTTAGCGGTCATATCATGAATGAAGAGACGTTGCGTAGGTTGTTCGTACTTTTAAATACGAATAATGATTTGCTTCAATCTATTCTTGACAAAGATTTAATTGTTGATCCGCGTGCTGTTCGTGATGGAATAAAAAAATTAGAGAGAATGGAAAGGAATGTGAGTCGTGGTTAGTGTCCTTTTTTGATGCAGGGAACAAAGGTATATTTGCAATGTGTTTGTGTGCTATAGAGGGGCATTCGCATCGGGAGATGCTTCCCTGTCAAAAGTTTTAAGTTAAACCTAAATGAGATCAGCCCCAAAATCCGTGAGGACTTGGGGTTTTTTATTGTCCTTTTTTGCGGTCTATTAAGGGGGTACTTTTGTAATATGGAAATATACGAAGCAATACGTCAAATGAAAGAGAAAAGCGAACGAGGGGAAGTCTTCTCATTTGCTTTTATGAGCTATAGTTATGAGCGTAATAAGAGCCAGGGTATAATCAAAATCGAGCATGCACGGCTTCGTAAACAAAGCACTTTAGAAACAAATCGCTTTGCTGACTATATGCTGAATTTTATAGATACAGATACTCTTGAATATGGGATGTGCTGGCAAATGCTATTGTTAGAGTTTGATGGGAATGAATTAGAACTTACATAGAGTGTGTGATGGATAACAATTATGAAAATATAGTCCCGTGGAACGGAGCGAATGATACCGGACGCGATGTCCGGCTCAAACTGCAGAGAAACTTTGCCAAAATTGGAGTAAACTTTCAGGAATTAGATGGGAAGTTTACTACAGTTGATGATTTATTTGATTTGATAGCACAGGAATTGGATAAAAAACTCTCTAAGGTAGATAGTGATACAGCCGCAGAGCTTATAACCTTTTTGAAAGGTATTATTTCTAAAGAGCTAATTGAAGCTAATAACGGCTTGGTTGTTCGTAAGACAGAAGCTGTAGAACCTATGCTGATGTCTTTATTATCGGAAGAGTTCGAGGATGGTATTGTAGAAGAGAACGAAGATGTGCTAATTGAGGAATTGCGTACCAATACAACCGGTGCAGCGACATTAGGTGAACTTGATAATGTTGCTGACGAAGCAGATAAGATATCAGATACGGACGATTTGCTTGTACGTCTTGCCGGAGCGTCGGGATGGACAATTAATACCACTTTATTTTCTCAAGTCTCACAACTCATGTCGAAAGTCTTTCCGTTTACTATGACTCTATCAGGAGGTGGAACTTATGAGAAAGGTAGTTCACAGACTATAAATCTTTCATGGACTTACGACCGGGATATTGAATCACAATCAATCAACAATGAATCCCTATTAATCGGAATCAGGGCAAAGCAATACGCAAATGTTGCTACGGATACAACTTATACTCTGAAAGCGATACAGGCCGGACAGACATATACAAAGTCCGTATCAGCACAATTTAAGGTGAAGAAGTATTACGGAGTGTCTGCAAACGGAACATTGACAAATGATGAGATTTTAGCTTTATCAAGTACATGGGCCGGTCGGACGCAAGGCTCTACTGTATTCGATTGTACCGGTGGTAAGTATCCTTATTACATCCTTCCTACATCTATGATATCCGGTATTCAGTTCTGGATTGGAGGATTGCGTAATACAGACTGGAAAGAAGAAACTCGTGAAGTTACAAACGCTTTCGGTCACAAAGAGAGTTACACTATTTATCGTTTAAATAGCATCCAAACGGGTGTATTAAATATTGAGGTGAAATGAGTGAAGAATTGAAGGGAACGAATGTATATTCCCCTATTGTTCCCGGGACAGAAGAGGACAAGTATCCTACCCATTACAGCCTGTTTGGTAAAGGCGGCTTTAAATGTGTGCTAACTCGATCCGAACGTGATTCAATACCTTCCGACCGTCTGGAAAACCCTACTCTCTGCTATGTGTCGGAAGAGGATTCTTTCTATGAATGGGATGGTGTGCAGTGGGTAGACAAGGAAATGGGCAGCTCTCTTGTAATCGGCACTACGGAAGGTACTGCATTCGACGGAGCAGCCGGAACCGCATTGGAGCAGATGGTCAGGGAACTGGCCGGAGGCTCCGGTACCATGTATAGCGTATATACCCGTAATAACCTGCCATCACTGGGTTTCGCCGCCCAATACGGTGAAGAGTGTACACTTGACTTTACGTTCGTCTCCCAGTACCGTGATGATTTAAGCGAACCGTACAAACCTACGGGCGAACTAGGCTTATGCACCCTCATGGTGAAGAATGCCCGATATTCAGACTTTACAGTTGTCAAGCAACTGGAGGTATCTTCCGGTGTCAGTATCAAACAGGATGTTTCCGAATGGCTTTCATCCGGCAGTAACAGTGTCAAGATAACCATTACCGGTGAGAATACCGACAAGTCTTCTTCTCCCGTTACCTATACGATACAACTGACCTCTCTGGGTGTGAGCGCTCCCAACTTTTCTTGGTGGACAGCGTTTGCCGGAGACATCACCATCCCGATGATCATTAGTGGAAATATCAGCAAGATGCTGAATATCACTGTCACGGGTGATGAGTATAACCAGAGTTACACTCAAAATCTGGGTACGGCTATCTATACGGATACTCCTTATAACTATACCCTACCGCATCCCGGAATTACAGGTGTGTACAATGTCAGCTTCTACCTGTCTAATTCCGACAATACGATTCAGACAAGGGCCTTGTCAATGAATATCATGTGCATATCCGCCGGAGAAATCTCGAAATTGATGTGTATAAACAACATTGCTTCCCTGCTCACGAACTGGCAGGATAACACCGTTTTTGATTACGCCATCTACGACGGTCAGGCAGCGACAACGGATGCCGTTTTCAGCATCACGAAATCCGGAACAGAGGTGTACAACTCGGAGAATGATAATATTACTACTAATACGAAGAATACACTCACTTATCCGATGGAAGTGGATACTGATGATGACAGCAACTTCGACGTAGTAGTGAGCGTGACCAGTGGGAAAGATCATCTGATAGAGGCTATTACGTTGAACGTAAACAACTCTCTGGGTTATTCCGCTACTGCCGGTGCCGTGTTATATATCAATCCTAAGACCCGCAGCAACTCTCAGACAAACTACTTGAGTGTAATCAACGAGGTGGACAAATCTCTTATACCGGCAGCCTGGGATAACTTTAACTGGGGCAACGACGGTTGGGTTACTGATGATGACGGTGTGAAAGCTCTGAAAATTTTTGCCCGCAGCAAAGCCGTGATAGATTACCAGCCTTTTATAACGGAAGCTGCCCGTAAGGGAAAGACTATTGAAATAGATTTCAAGGTGGAGAATGCCGCTGACGCCTCCAAGGATATCATTTCCATCGTTGAGAACAACGTAGGTCTGCGTGTTTCCGGTGAGAATATCTCTTTCTTCTCGCAGTCCATGCATGAGAGCAGCACACAAGATGTTCCTACAGACAACGGTGTGCGTATTCGCCTGACTGTCTCTGTGATGCCGGATGCTTATGGTAATGCAAACTTCAACCTTGTCGCCATCTACATCAATGGTAAGAAAAACCGCCAATACGCATACGAGAACAATGACTATTTCAAGCATAATGGAAAGATTGTGCTGGGTAATGATTACGCCAACTTATACCTGTACGGATTACGTGTTTATGATTCGGCATTAACCTCGGAAGCTGTGCAGAAGAACTACATCAACCAGCTTGTCACCACGGATGAAAAACAGACTGAAGTGGATATCAACAAAGTAATGGATGTCGAGGGTTCGAATATTGATTTTGAAGCTACCAAGAAGCTTTATAATGTATTTGTGATTGACAAGCCGTTCCCAAACCTGATGAACCCCTCGGGCGTAGCCGGTAATCTGGAAGTTTTCTTCAATAACAAGCCTGAACGTAACTTCACCCTTACCAACCTGTTAGTTGAAGGGCAGGGAACATCCTCCAAGAAATATCGTGAGTGGAACGTTCGCTTCAAGATGAAAGGGTTGAAAGACGCTGATGGCAACAAGATAGCCTCTATCGCTACTTATGCGGACGGAACTACAGACAAAAATAAAGTCCTGATGTTCGACGGTGTTCCGAAGTCCGGACGTCTGACGGCAAAGAAGAACTGGGCCAGCTCCATGCAGGACCACAAGGCTGGCTGCGTAGATGCCTACGATTCTTTATACAAAGAACTGGGCATGAAGAACGAAGCGATGTCTTCCGATCCACAGATACGCGTTGCCGTTTATCAGGAACCATTTATCGGCTTTTCGAAGTCTGTCAATGAAGAAGGTCAGGACGTATATACCTGCATGGGTGAATTCACGTTCGGTCCGGACAAGGGGGATGATCTTTGCTTCGGATATGATACGGAATCTTTCCCAGCGCTCATCTCTGTAGAGGGGTCTGATAATGCCCCACTCGGTGCACTTTTTCGTGTGCCCTGGAATACTAATAAAGCTTATTGGGCATACAATCCGGATGAAGAAGCCTTTCAGTACAACAATACGAATTGTTGGGACTTTGACGCCGGTGAACTGAACGCTGACGAAACAGAACCGTTGTCCGCTCAAAAATGGATAGACGCGTACAATACTGTGTATGTATGCAGCAACCGCATCCGCCCGTTCAATGGAACACTTGATGAACTGAATGCCCAGATAACGACTTACCGGGGGACCGGCTATGAATACTGGATTGCTAAACCAGGTGATGCGAATTTATACAACCTCTATTATTACGAGGCTGCTGATGGCAGGTTTATTCCTTCAGATATCGGAGGAGGACCAATCAATCTTAAAACACAGCTCACGGACTATTTGAACAGTGACTTATCAGTGTTCACGGTCGATCAGTTGAATGAGTTGTTTATCAATTCAAGAAAACAACTGTGTCGTGCAACCCTACCGGCACTGTTCGACATTGATGACGCCGTCTTCCATTACTGCTTCACCGAGTTCACTGCCGGAACCGACCAGCGTGCGAAGAATACATATCCGTATAACTTCTGTACAGCAGACAGCAAATGGCGCTGGCGTCTGGATGATGCTGATACCATCTTCCCGATAGACAACCAGGGACAGGACCGCAAACCGTACTACTGCGAGATGCACGACACATACAGTAACGGGCAGCCTATCTGGAACGGGGAGACTTCGGTATTCTGGAACATGCTGGAGCTGGCGTTCAATGCCGAAATCATAGCAGGCATGAAGAAAATGCTATCTGCGATGGAAAGTCTCTGTGGCCAGTCTTCCGGCACTCCCTATGACAAGGTGTATGCATTCTACCGAAAATATTACTTGGGAATAAAGAACTATTTCCCGGCTACTCTTGTCAATGCTGATGCAAAGCGGTATGAGATAGCTAAGATTGCATACGGTAATGGAGAGTACACAAACGATACTGACCCTATCACGCAATCGCATGGAGACTTCTTCAGTGCTGAAACGGCATGGGTGAAAAAACGTATCATGTACATTATGAGCAAGTACAGCTACGGATTGTTTTCGGCCGATGGTACCGATACCATCATCGTGCGTGCCGCCGGTGACCTGATAGAATATGAAATCACTCCGGCCTTTGACATGTATCCGGCCATTGCTAATGGTACGTCTATTGTGCGGGGGGAGCGGACCAAAGCGGGTGAATCCAGCAGAATAACAATTGATCTCGGTGGCTCCGCCGACCAGCAGAATGCGATTCAGGCGGCAAGTTGGTTGCTTAGTATCGGAGACTGGCACAAGAAGAATGTTTCCGGTACCATGGTGGTACGCGGAAGACGTCTGACCGAACTCATTCTTGGCAGTAAGACGGAAGATATAATCATCTCTATAACAGGGCTTACGCTTGCTGATTGCGGAAGTATGCAGAAGATATTACTTTCTAACATTGTCACTTTGCAAGGTACACTCGATTTAAGTGCAATAATTAACCTTAGAGAGATTTATGCCGATGGTACAAATCTAAGTCAGATCAAGCTTCCCAATGGTGGCGGACTTGAAATTATAGAATATCCTGCAAACAACAAGTATATCTCATTCCGTAACTTTCCTGTTTTGACAACGGACGGTTTGCGTATCGGCCAGTGTGCGGTTAATATAACCGACTTCCTGATCGAGAACTGTCCGCTCCTGAATCCCATGAGGCTGCTTTCTACTATAATTGTATCCCAACAGAACCAGGGGACAGAACACGTATTGAAGCATATCCGCGCGGTAGGTTTTAATGAAACGTATGACAGTTATGATATACTTGAGGTCCTGTTACAACTCGCTGACGGTTCTTATTCCGGTTTGAGTAGCGAGGGTCTGGCTGGAGAAGAAGAACGCCCTGTTCTTGACGGTACCCTGAATATAAGAACAAATTGCTATGAGGATACAGCCATAGCTCTTCGTAGTTATTTCAACAGACTGGTTCTGAACATTACTGGTGAGTATTTTATACGTTTTACCGACCCTATCGTGTTAGCTCGTGTGCTGGGGCTGTGGGACGTCAACGGAGACGGTGGACTGACGCAATCGGAAGCAAACCTGGTGACCTCCATACCGGATAATTTCATGTCTGCCAATGTAAATACAGAGTATGCCAATATAACTACATTAGCCGGATTTGAATCGTTTAAAAACTGTACAACCATTGGTAATACTGCCTTTTATAATACTGGACTTACAGGTGAATTGATTCTTCCTCCAAATGTAGAAACTATAGGAGCTTCTGTATTTGTTGGTACTAAAATTACACGGGTAAATTTACCAGACTCCTGTACATGGCTTGTAACTAGTGGTTCAACTTGGTATTTCCCGTTTTATAATTGTGTAGAACTAGAAGAACTTACAATGAAGAACTTAATATTATCACCTACTGTAAATCCTGTTGTAGTCATGAATCAAGGGTTTAGTGGATGTACTAATTTAAAGAAAGTCGTCATAGATGTAGTTGATTACACAGGAAATGGAAATTATACGGAGTATAGTAATGCAATTCCGCAATTTAGCGGTTGCTCTAAGTTGGAGGTGTGCGATATAGGTGAATTTAAAGGATATGTAAATTCTCTTGCGTATCGTGCTTTTTACGGGACACCTGTAATTGCGGTAAATCTACCGTCAAATTTTATAAAATTCAATTATCAAGATATATATCGCAACTGTACCAATTTGAGAGTGGTTGTATTTCGTGGAGAAGTTGACCAATTACCAGGTAATTGTTTCACTGAAGATTCGTCATTACAGGCATTTTTGTGTTACGCGTCTACTCCTCCTACCGTCCAGTACAACGGGTTGTATGGTGTAACCAAAGCAATTTATGTTCCAGATGATCTGGTGGACACGTATAAGGCAGCGAGTGGATGGTCTAACAAAGCTAGTATCATTCATCCGATTTCCGAGTATGACGGTTACAGACCGGAGAAGCTGTACGAATACTTTACGCTTGACACGCTGGGCTTGTTCAACTTTTATGCAGCACCTGATCCGGCATTTGACGTGGATGTGTCAAGCGATGCGGTTGTCATAAGCAGTGACGCTGATTCCGTTTATAGCAACGATATGGAGAATGTATCCAAGTTCTACATGAAAGTAACGGGTCTGACCTGTACGGAAGCAGACAAGCTGATTGTGAAGATTAACGGTGAGGAATATAAGATTATTACAGAAAACGGAACGTATATCATAGACGGTGGCGGAGGAACGTTTAACCTGTCCGTTACGGGATATATGCAACCGATAACGGTGACTTCGGTAACTGATTTGTTTGATGAATAATTGGAAAATAACAGATTATGGCAATATTAAGTAACGGTAAGTTTTATGGCTTCCTTTGTTCGGTGAAAGAAACCGGGCAGAAACTAGCAAATGGAGTAAAAGAGTATGTGGAAGATTTCGTATCTGGCTTTGCCGGGCACGGATGGAAACTCTGGGAATATGTCAAAGGTAAATGGAAACTGGAGATTGATACAATCGTGGTTCGTGAAACTATGATTGTCTTTGAAATGCTTATTTCGAAGATACGTGCTATCATTGGTGCACAAACAATAAGTCAAGGTCATGGCAAGGTGAAGACAGCTCGTATTTCTGACGATGGTACAGCATATCTTATAGTGCTTGAAGATGAGGATATGAGCATCGTAGCGCATGATTTTGTATGCTGTCAGACATTTGTAGGTGACAAGACAAAACTTTATCATGTCGAAGTTGATTCTGTTGATGTGGAGACAAAAACTTTGCACATTCCTTTATCTGAATTCGATGTAGATGAATCAGGCAAAGTACTTAATCCTCCTGCAGCGGGTGACGAATTAGTTCAGTTTGGTAACTCGCAGAATAAAGCTCGACAGTCCGCTATCTACATTCATGCAGATGAGACCGGCCAACCGGCTATTGACGTGATGTTTGATATTGATTCGAAGAATTGGGATGGTAAAGTTAAGGTCCGTGTTGGTGGTGATATTCCGGGTAGTGGTGGACTGAAAGGCTTCTATTGTGAAAACGGCATGATAAAGGGGGCTGATGCAAGCGGGCACATGGTCTACTGCATCTATCCTGACGGTACAGCGGAGTTTGGTGACGGTTCCGCAAAGTTTTGTACTGACAAGTCCGGGCATATAGCTGGTGGAGCAATCTCTTGGGTATGGAATGCGGAGAAGAAAAAGTGTGTATGTACCATGAAGGATGTTGTTCTAACTTGGGATAATTTGTCAGATGAAGCGAAAGAGAATTTGAAAGGTGAACCAGGTAAAGATGGGACTGATGGAAAAGATGGTGAACCCGGTAAGGATGGACTAGATGGAATTAATGGTAAGGATGGGAATGACGGTCTTAGTATTGTCTGGAAAGGGGATTCTTTGACTCCACCTGCTAATCCTCAAAAGAATTGGGTGTATCGTGATACTGACGACGGTCTGGTTTATATATACAACGGAACGGCATGGGTATTAATGGTGGCAGATGGAAATGATGGTGTAGACGGTACTGATGGTGAACCCGGTGCGGACGGCAAGGATGGAATGAGAGTTTACATAACTTATAATGACAGTGAAGAAGAACCTGCAAAACCTACAGGTAATGGCACGACGGAAGGCTGGCATACGGATTCAACCGCATCCGTCATTTGGATTTCTCAAAAAGTTGCGGAAAGCGCAGATTCAGGTGAATGGGGGAATCCTATAAATATAAAAGGAGAGCCTGGTAAGGATGGACAGGATGCTAATCTACTTCCCTGGGTAGAAGATTGGGACAATAATAAAACACAGATCGGTAGTGAACATATCATTTCACCTAAAATGTTCGCAGGTACCAATAGTGGAACAGCAGATGAACCAGTATTGACCGGTGTTGCAATAGGGCGTGGGGTAATAACAATAAATGGAGTTGAAAAGACCGGATTATTTGGCTTAAAGAATGGTCAATTGACGTTTGAAATAGATGCTGAAACAGGAGATGCGATATTCAGGGGTAAAGTTGAAACTCAAAAATCAGGTAGTAGAATCACTATTGATCCTACTACCAATTCTTTCAAAATGTATAATGTTAATGACTGGCCAGTCTTTTCACTATCGTTTATCGGGGATTCATATAATGCTTATCCTCAATTTGTAATTAATGGCATCGAAAATGGAGAGTATTCGCCAGGTATAGTAATGACAGGTAGAAAAATAGAAGGTAGTCTTTATTATTCGAAAGGTTCAGGTCTGAATGCGGATACAAAATGGAAAATAAATGAAGATGGAATATCCCATTTTAAGGATGCACAAGGTTTTAGTTTGACTGTTGATCTTGCTCAAACATATCTTCCTGGCATGACAAGCTTTCATCTAACGAGATTTGCTCCTGGTTTTTTGCCGGGATATAGTACTGCAAAAAATGGGGAAGTGTATGTAACTTCAGATGGTACACTTAAAATCAAAGGATATTCGGTTGAATCATAATCAGAAAGGAATGATGGAACTAAACGACTGGCTAACAATACTTGGAGCTTTAGGCGGCTTGGAGGCAATCAAATGGATTGCAAATTTCTACGTCAATCGTAAGACTGATGCAAGGAAAGAAGATGCAGCAGCAGATGCAGCAGAGAATGAAAACGAGCGGAAACAAGTTGCCTGGCTTGAGGCACGTATTACTCAACGTGATACGAAGATTGATGCTATCTATGTAGAGCTTCGTCAGGAACAGGCGGAGAAGTTACAGCTTATTCACGATAAACATGAGCTGGAATTGAAGCTGAAAGAAGCCGAGATAAAGAAGTGTGATGTTCGCGGATGCTCTAACCGACAGCCGCCAAGTGATTATTAATTAAAAAGGGAGGAAAAGAAATGAAAACTATTGATGCTATTATCATTCATTGTTCAGCCACACGTGCCGGGCAGGATTTACGTGCAAAGGATATAGACCGGATGCACAAACAAAGGGGATTTAACCAGATCGGATATAATTATGTGATCGATCTGGACGGCATGATAGAGAATGGTCGCCCGCTTTCCATCGACGGTGCACACTGTAACACCAAAGGCTTCTCGGAATCTTCGTATAATAAGCATAGTGTTGGCATCTGTTATATCGGAGGCCTGGACGCATCTGGAAAGGCTGCTGATACACGAACGATTGCTCAAAAAGCTAGTTTGCGTGAGCTGGTAGCAAAGTTATGTAAGGAGTATTCCATCGTGGAGGTTCTTGGACATCGTGATACTTCGCCTGATCTGGACGGAAGTGGAGAGGTAGAACCTAGAGAATTTATCAAGGCGTGCCCCTGTTTTGATGTACGCTCCGAGTTTACCAACTTCTTGCGTAATACAGTAGTTCGACCATGAAACGATTAATCTACATTATCATATTGCTGATGTCAGCATTATGTTTGTTCTCCTGCAAGTCTTCTCGCAATATTGAGATGGATAAGCAGGTGGATTACTCCGGTGACTTTCAGTATTTACGGAAAGTAATGGAAGAGTTGCGCATAGGATTAAGTAAGCAAACAAAGATTGTGAATGACCGGTTAAGTGACCTGAAGATTGAAAATACAACTGTTTACTTGTCTGATCCGGATTCAACAGGGAAGCAATATCCGGTCAAAGAAAGTACTACCACTGCTTTCAAGCAAGAACAGGAAAGAACGGAAATAAATGAAACATTATCTCTTACCTTACAACAGTTTTCTAACCGATTAGATACTATTAGTAGTAAGGTGAATGCTATATTGAACCAAAAAGTAAAGGTTGTAGAGTTATCGTGGTGGGACTTACATAAAGATAAAGCATATATCATTATAGTTCTGATAATTGCAGTAGGGGTAGTGTATAGGCGAAATAAATAACCTAAAAGAGGCAGCGTTCGTTGCCTCTTTTAGGTTGTAGGTTGTACGTTAGATATCGGGAAAGTCATTCCTTATTTTATCACTTTTTACAGCAAAGTTTCTTCTGATATATCGTTCTGTAGTATCAATAGATTTGTGACGGAAGTGACGTTGTAGCTCCCAAGTATCAATACCTTCATTTACAAGTTTTACTCCTCCTGTATGTTTGAAACTGTATAA
>CDYF01028336.1_pt1 | contig 24563 bp, 17 predicted proteins | sample 554801 | NCBI WGS metagenome assembly CDYF01 (sample SAMEA3182078, study PRJEB8094) | gut metagenome | biome: human; feature: gut; material: Stool; isolation source: human stools | place: Canada | collected 2012-11-20 | reverse complement strand
ACTAAAGGAAGAAATAAAGAAAAACAAAATACAGATCAATCAATTACCGATTCGATTCCTTTCCCTTCCGGTTTTCCGGACGTTACCGCGCAGAAGCGAACGGAAGCGAAGGAATCGTTTGAACGCTACCGGGACTTGATCTTGGAGAATATTGACTACGACGTTCTGGCAAGTGATCCTCACGTTGACCGGGAGCAGCTTAACGAGATCGTCGATCTGCTGCAGGAGACGGTTTGCAGCACCCGCAGCCGAATCCGTGTTGCAGGCAATGACTACCCTGCCGAAGTCGTGCGGGCGAAACTGCTGAAGCTGAATGGCGAGCATATCCGATTTGTCATGGACTGCCTGAAGCAGAACACAACACGGATTCGGAATATCCGGCAATATCTGCTGACTGCGCTGTTCAACGCGCCGAGTACGATGAACAGCTATTACACGGCACTAGTGGCGCATGATATGGCAGCTTAAAGCCAAACAGCAAGGGGCTTGAAAAAACTATTCGACCGATTCAAGCGCACTGCGGACCATTGCGACGATCATGTTAATCTGTTTTGGTGTGGCCGAGCGGCAAAGAGCAAGCAGGGAATCCAAATCCTGCGATTCTGTCAGGTTCAGGTTGTCCGCAAGCAAATATGTTGGGGAAACATTCAACGTGCTGCAAAGCGTTACGAAAACCTGCAGGCTGGGTGTTTTTGCGCCAGACTCTATTTGCCTGAGATATGTCGCATTGATGTTGCAGGCTTCGGACAGCCGTTCACTTGTCCAGCCCCTATCCTTTCGCGCAGTGTTGATTCGTTTTCCCAGCAACTTTTTATCCATCTGATTCTCCCCGCATGTATGCTGATTGAGGCAAATTCGTTCCCTATAAGCTTACATTTTTCTTGACGCAGAAAATAGCGACTGATAGAATACGAAATATAAGCCATTAGACTACATGCGAGGTGATACAAGATGTGCGGAACGAAAAGCTGCGCGATCCTCGGACACAGCCCTATGCGGTTTGCATGGGGATTTGATGAAGAAGCTGCGGAGTGTCACGATATGAAGATGGAACTGGCCCAGCAGATCATGGTGCTGCGGCAGCAGGGAGTGACGCATTTTTCCGTGGCCTGCGACTACGGCGTGGGGCTTTACGCCGCCGAACTCATTAACGTTCTGCGCGACAATGATCCGGAACTGATGCTGTTTTGTGTTACGCCATACGAGGAACAGGCAACAAAGTGGACACCGGAGCTGCGCGAACGCTATTTCGATATGCTTGTCAAATGCAGCCACATGACAGCCGTTTACACACATAAGCAGCCAGACGCACAGCTGAAAGCCTACCGAACAATCATCCGGCAGTCTGACATGGTGCTGGCGGTCTACGATCCGGCATCTGCGCGTGGGGATGATACCGATAAGGCGATTTCTTATGCGAGAGAATTGCACCGCCCCATGCTGATGATCCACCCGGACACATTGAAAACGACATACTCCTGCGTGGAAGTCTGATGTGTCAGCACACTGTCCTTTGCTATAATGAGCATAGAAAAGACTTCGTAAATTTCTGCAAATTTACGAAGTCCTAAAAACGCAATAAATATCTTGTTTCTGACACCATTATACAATAGCACAGCAAAAAGTCAATGCGGTTCGGTATCAAAATATTGATTATTTGCGTCGTTTTCGTAAAGATCAATCGGTATCAGGTGATGCAGAATACTATTGTGCGAACATCGTATCTGTATTCGCAGTCAGAACAGCCGTCAAAAGGAGGGTGCCGTTTGCCAAAAACAGGTGAGAACATTTATAAGCGAAAAGACGGACGTTGGGAAGCGCGCTTTATCAGTGGCAGGAAACCGGATGGATGCGCAAAATACACTTCTGTCTATGCGCGCACCTATGCCGCAGCAAAGGCCAAGCTGGAGGAACGGAAACGGATGGTCGTGTCACGACCTGCCGGAAGCTGCCGCTTGACGGTAAAAGAGCTTTTTGTATGGTATCTGTCACAGGCAGAGATCAAGCCATCTACACGCGCCAGATATGTTTTTCTGATCGAGCATCATATCCTTCCGGAGCTTGGTTCGATCTTCGTCGTTTCTTTGACGGCGAAACAGCTTTCTGACTTCCTAAGCCAAAAGAGACAAAGTGGGCGGCTGCATGGCGGTGGGTTATCTGCCAAAAGCGTCCGGGACATCGGTGTTCTGATAAAAGCAGCGCTTCGTTTTGCCAGCGCAGAATACCATTTTTATTGTGACGCGCTGAACACCAAGCTGCCGAAGACAAAACAGCGTGAAATCGAACCGTTTTCTGCGTGGGAGCTTGACCAACTCAGGAAAAGTCTATCGCCGTCACCCAATCACAAGGACGCCGGAATCTTACTTTCCGCAAACGGAGGATTGCGGCTTGGTGAGGTTTGCGCCCTGCGGGTTTCAGATATTGACTTTCAAAACGGCACCGTCAGCATTGAGCGCGCCGTTCAGCGTGTCCGTCAGAATGGGAAAACGAAGCTCATCATCCAGACACCAAAGAGCGAAAAATCTGTGCGCGTTATTCCACTTCCAAACGATATGATGGCGTATTTGAAAAAAGCTGTTTCTGGTCTGTCACAAAATGCGTATATCCTGACAGGCCGAACGGATAAGCCAATGGAGCCGCGCACCTATCAATATTATTTTGAATCTGTTCTGCGTCGGTGTGGTATCCGGAAGCGTAGCTATCACACACTTCGTCACACTTATGCGACCCGCTGTATTGAAAATGGGATTGACATTAAAAGCGTCAGTGAAATGCTGGGCCACGCGGACATTACGACGACGCTGCGGTTGTACGTCCATCCGTCACTAGATAGCAAACGGCAAGCCATTCAGAAAATCAGCTTCCTCGGCGGTGTCGCTTAAAAGCCTATTCGCCGTCAAAATTTCCGTCACCCAAAACGCGGAAAGGCCGATGATTTCAAGGAGCATCTGGCGTTTCATCGTAAATTTGCAGAACTTTATGAAGCCGAAACCGCCATGTTTTGTATGTGCAGATAGTATGGCACATCTATGCTGGCACATACGGAGAATGGAAGAAGCTTGACAATTTAATATGTTTGCCAACGAAGAATTGTAATTGCAGGTTATCTCTCGCCTTATAGTCTGCAATGAAAGAGCAATGAATCTACTCGCCCGGAACTGTGAGGATGAGCAAGTTTCTAAAGTAGCTTGGAGGAAACGAAAGACAGCGTTATGCCAATAAGCTATGTGGCCGAAAGGTCGCCATTGCGGGAGGACATCCCGTGAGAAGGTAGGAAACAGAGCGCGGACGCGACCTGCGTCCATAGTCCAAGTCAGGAGAATCGCTTTTCTTTGCCTGCATGAGATGCTGCCTGTTTTATGATCTCGTTACGTGCAGAAGTTGGCAAACAAAGGGTAGATAGCACGATGATCCTATCGGTAATTCGGAACAGGGCTCCGATTTGCTTCTAAAGTTGAAGTAAATCGGTGTTTTTTGTTTTTGAAGTAATCGGATCATCTCGCGTCAGCGGGATGATTTGTTTTTTGCGTAAAAATCGATAGGAGGATCATCTGCGATGAATGAGCAGCAACGGCAAGCATATCTGGACCAGATCAACTATGGCCGCATTGAGCGTGTCATTGCGTACAAAAATGTGCAATTCATCATCGAGCACCAGTATGATGGGTTGGAGCAGCTAACTGCATATTTGAAATCCTGCATGGAGGACATTGGACACCCGCCCGCGATGGTCGAGGTGATCGGCAGCGAGTATATTGAGTACCGTTTCGGCTCATGGAAAGCCGCGATCCGATCTTTTTATGCCGGAAAAATCACAAACATCAAAAACCCGCCACATTTTCGTGACCGCAAGATCGTTCAGGATTTATGCGAGATCGAATTGAGGCGGCTTGCAGCGAAGGACGCGGCATCTTCTGAACGGGAGGTGCAGCGATGAATCCGAACAGAACGTATGAGGAAAATATGGCGGCGCTTAAAAAAGTTTTGACCCAACGCACCTATACGGCGCTGTCTCACAGGAACATCGAGTTTGTTCTGAAATATCAAAATGCGTCATTGCAGGAATTGGCTGCATATTTGCGGCGGCGGCAGGCGGAGCTGCGGCATATCCCCGGCAGGACAGAAATAATTGGCGGCGATTTTATTGAACTGCGGTTCCGCGGATGGGTAAATGCGCTTGAAGCGATCGGTGTGAGTAGAGAGCTTGCCGCAAAGCGCGGTACGCCCGCGCTGGAAAAAACGGCGCTGTTCCAAGCGGAGTTCAATACACAGCGGGAGCTAGACAAAGCAGCCAAGGCTGAAGCCAAAAAGGAAAACAAAAGCAAAGAGAAGCCACAGATTCAAGGCAAAGGCCGCCGATTCCGCGCGGATCTTCTTCTGGATGAGAAAATCACTGGAAGAACGATGTACGCGCTTGAATTGCAAGGGTTCAAATGCCCGCAGAATAAGAACGTGCGGAAAACGCAGGAGTTCAAAGCCGAGTACCAGCGGCAGCTCACAAAGTTCCGGCAGGAGCAGGCGGCAGAAAAGGAAGCCAAACGCGCAGCACGGCAAGCCGAACGACAGGAACCGGCTGCGGAGGAAAGCGCACAATAATTCATTTGCACAATCCGAATTGGGAACGGATTTGCACATAGACCTGATCTCATCCCCCTGAGATCAAACTGCCAGCGCGTCGCCCCCGACGCGCAGAAATCCCCGGTTCCGAATTGGGAACGCGGAACCGGGGGTGTCTTAAATAACCCTTCGATCAAAAGAGGATCTTAAATTATGGAACGACAGAAGCTCGCTGCACTTGCAGTATTCGTTTTAATAATCAGCTTGTTGCTTGGGGCATGCTCCAGCAGCCAGACGGCGCGCGGCGCGAACGACCAGATGCTCGATCTGGACTATGTATCGACCGGCAATGACGCCGCAGAAGAAGAACAGGCCGACGAGCCGTGGTATGCATGGATCAAGCGCGCATTCAGCTTCGGCAAGACGGACGATGACACAAAGGCAGAGGATAAGCCCGATTCCGTTGCGGATCTCTATAAAAAGGGCACGGAAAATCTGAAAAAGCAGATGGAGGCTACATCGGAGGACCCCGAAGAAGAACATGCCTCAGATGAAAAGGCAACCACGGACACTGGCAAAAAGCCAACCGTCAAGAAAGATGACGATTCGCAGAAGTCTGATGATGATAACAAGAGCCAGGATAATCAGAATACTCCGGCGCAGGACACCAAGCAGCCGGAAGAATCGGATCAGAAAGGCGATACCGTCACATTGACCATCCGCTGCGATACAGCGGTCAATAACGGTATGCACCTCGAATCCAAGTGGGCCGGTATTGTGCCAGCATCGGGCTGCATCCTCGATACGACAACTTTTGAGATCAATGATGGAGACACCGTTTTTGATGTGCTCTGTCAAGCTCGTGACAAATTCAAACTTCACATGCAGTACAAGGGCGCTGGCAGTGGTATCTATGTTGAGGGTATCAATAACCTCTACGAGTTTGATGGCGGTAGATGGAGCGGTTGGATGTATTGCGTCAATGATTGGTACCCCAACTACGGCTGCGGCGTGTATTATCTCCAGCCCGGCGACGTGATCGAGTGGAACTACACCTGTGACCTCGGCTGCGATCTGGAAAATGGCGACCCGTATGGCTACGGCAAGGAATGGAAGGACAACCATGACTGATCATGCGCGGATGCGCTTTTTTTGCACGCTGCACCCGGCAGTCAGCATGTGCTACTTCGTCTGCGTGATTGGACTGACGCTGGCGTGTCCACATGTGGTAACGGTTCTGCTATCCCTTCTTGGCAGCACTCTGTTTAATCTTGCGCTGCGCGGAAGAAAGGCGTTCGGCAGGACGATGCGCTTCGTGCTGCCGATGTTCCTGCTCGTCTGCATCGGAAACCCTTTAGTCAATCACCGCGGCGTCACAATGCTGTGTCTGCTGTTCAACCAGTGGATCACGCTGGAAGCCATTGTATATGGTGTTGTGACGGCCTGCTCGTTGGCGGCGATCATCCTGTGGTTCGGCTGCTATCAGGAGGTCATGACCTCGGACAAGTTCCTCTACCTGTTCGGAAAGATCGCCCCAGCGACCGCACTGCTCATCACCTCCGCGCTGCGGTTCATCCCCCAGATGCAGCAGAACGCTGCGCAGATCAAGCAGTCCCGCGCCATGCTGCAGGATAACAGCCCGCGTCTGTTTCAGAAGCTGGCGCACGCGATTCAGAATCTTTCGGCGCTGCTCGGCATGAGCATGGAAAACGCCGTGCAGACCGCGGACAGCATGAAAGCGCGCGGCTTTGGAGCCAGACGCCGCACCACGTTCCACCTGTTCCGCTTTGACGCACGCGACGCACGCACGCTGGCGCTCATTTTGACGCTTTCCGGTATCTGCGTCGTCGCGCGGTGCTACGGGCACGGGTATATGGAGTATTACCCGCGCATCACGGCGCTGACAATGGGGCCGTCCAGCATGACCATGTTTATACTATTCGCAGCATTGATGCTGCTGCCATCCATCTTAGAGGTAAAGGAGGCTGTCGTGTGGAGATCCTACGGTTTGATTCGCTGAGCTTTGCGTATCCGAACGCAAAACACCGCACGCTGGACAGCGTCAGCCTGACGATGGAGGCGGGAGAATACGTTGTACTCTGCGGACCCTCCGGCTGTGGCAAAACGACACTGCTGCGACACGCCAAGCCCTCTCTTGCACCGGCCGGCGCAAGAGAGGGTACTGTGCGCTATAACGGCAAGCCGCTTGCCGAGTTGCCCGCAGATACTGCAGCCGCGGAGATCGGCTTTATCCAGCAAAATCCGGACAACCAGATCGTCACGGACTTCGTCTGGCACGAGCTGGCGTTCGGACTTGAAAATCTGGCGCTGCCCGTGCCGGTCATTCGCCGCAGAGTCGCCGAAATGGCCGCGTTTTTCGGCATGGAGCCGTGGTTCCGGCAAAAAACGTGCGAGCTGTCCGGCGGGCAGAAGCAGCTGCTCAATATGGCCTCGGCGCTGGCAATGAACCCGAAGATCCTCATCCTTGACGAGCCGACTGCCATGCTCGACCCATTGGCCGCGCAGAACCTTCTGGCGATGGTCGAGCGCATCAACCGCGAGCTTGGCGTCGCCATTTTGCTAACGGAGCACCGGCTGGACGCGGTCTTACAGGCCGCGGATCGTGTGGCTGTCATGGAGGAGGGAATGCTCCTTTCCTGCGGAAAGCCCGCGGAGATTGCCTGCGAGCTGTCCGGAGCAAAGAACAAAAGCCGCGTGTTTTTTGGCTTTCCTGCCTCCGTGCGTATTTTCGCAGAGCTTGGAGCAAAGGAGCTGCCGCTTTCCGTGCGCGATGCGCGGCGGCGCATGGACGAGATAAAACCAAAAGACAACATGACACTCCCAAAACAGGAGTCATCCGCAAAGCAGACCGAAATGCTGCGCGCAAAGGAGCTCTGGTTCCGGTGGGATGAGAGCGGCAAGGATATCCTGCGCGGCGCGGAGGTCGCGCTGCATCAAAATGAAATTCTCTGTCTGCTCGGCGGCAACGGCGCGGGCAAGACAACGCTCCTGAAGGTTCTTTCCGGTGTAAAAAAGCCGTATCGCGGCAAGGTAAAGCTGCAAAAGGGCGCAAAGCTCTGTATGCTGCCGCAGATGGTCGCGTCGCTGTTCGTGACGGACAATGTGAAGGACGAGCTGCTGGAGAGCGCGGAACAGGACGAGGCGCGGGCACTGCAAATGGCAGAAAAGCTGGAGCTGACAAAACTCCTGCACCAGCACCCTTACGATCTGTCCGGCGGCGAGGCGCAGCGGCTTGCGATCGGCAAGCTCCTGCTGCGGGATGCAAATGTGCTGCTGCTCGACGAGCCGACAAAAGGGCTTGACGCCTACGCTAAGCAGAATCTGGCGCAGCTCCTCAGAAAGCTGGCGGCCGAAGGCGCAGCCATCCTGATCGTGACGCACGATGTGGAGTTTGCCGCGCAGTACGCCACACGGTGTGCGCTGATGTTCGACGGCATGCTTTTGTCTGGTGACGAGCCTCACGCATTTTTCGCGGGCAACCGCTTTTACACGACGGACGCCAACCGCATCGCGTCGAATTACCTGCCGCAAGCGATTACCTGCGAGGAGGTGATCGCCGCGTGCAAAGACTCTTTGTAAGCAAGCGCACGAAGGCGGCCGCCATCGTCATTGCGTTCGTCCTGCCGCCGCTGATGCTCGGCTTCGCGTACTTCCATGCGCACCGCCCGGCGGTTCACGTCGCGGGCGAACGGACGGTCTGGGACTATATCGTGATGAACTCCGACATTCTGCTGGGGCTCATCTTTCTGGCCGCGTGCGCCATTCCGTTTTTCCTTGTATTTGAAAAGAAAAAGCCGCGGGCGCGAGAGCTTGTACCCATTGCGGTCATGGCCGCACTCGGCGTGGTAGGCAGGACGCTCTTTTCCCTCATTCCGCTGCCGAACTTCAAGCCAGTCTCAGCCATCGTGATCATCACCGCCGTGGCCTTCGGCCCCGAAACGGGCTTTCTGACCGGGGCGCTGACCGGCTTCCTCTCGAACTTCATTTTCGGGCAGGGGCCATGGACGCCGTGGCAGATGTTCTGCTGGGGCATGATCGGCTTTGTGGCCGGACTGCTCGAAAACCGGGGTTTCTTCCGGCGTGACCGGGACCGGACGTATTTTACGGGCAGCTTCTGGACGAAGCTGTGCCCGAACGGCACGAACCGCGGTGACCTTCTTTATTTCGCAAGAGGGATCACCAACCATGCGTCCCTTCGTCTTTGCCTGTACGGTATGGCGACAGGCTTCGCCTACGGCTGGGTGATGAACCTGTTTTTCCTCACCTATGTCGATCCGCTGACATGGAAGACCGCGCTGGCGGCGTATGTATCGAGCTTCTTCTTTGATTTCTGCCACGGACTTTGTACGTTTCTCGTTTTATGGGCAGTCGGTGAGCCGTGGATCGCCAAGCTCAACCGCATCAAGGTAAAATTCGGCCTGATTGCCGAGGAAAAGAACTATATAATGCCGCCGTCGCAGCACACTGCGCCGCAGGCAGAGGGATAGGAGGGCGTATGGAACAACCGGCACAGATCATTACCGTAGCTGATCTGAAAAAATACTACACAGTCGGCCCCAATACCGTAAAGGCACTTGACGGCGTGAGTCTCGACGTGAAAAGCGGCGAGTTCGTTGGCGTCATGGGGCGAAGCGGCTCCGGAAAGTCCACGCTTCTCAACATGCTGGCCGGGCTGGAAAGCCCGACAGACGGCTTTTTGGAGATCGACGGCGAACCGGTCGGCATCCTGTCCGAGCGAAAACGCATCCAGTTCCGGCGCAATAGCATCGGCTTTGTGTTTCAGAGTTACAACCTCATGCCGCAGTACACGACGCTGGAAAATGTGGCGCTGCCGCTAGCCATCCGCGGCGTGAGCAAGCGTGTGCGCGACGAGCTGGCCGAGGAGGCGCTTTACCGCGTGGGCTTGCAGGATAATCTGCGGCACCGGCCGTCGGAGCTGTCCGGCGGCGAACAGCAGCGCGTGGGCATTGCCCGCGCCATCATCGCAAAGCCGCCCATTGTGCTGGCCGACGAGCCGACCGGCAACCTCGACACCAAGACCAGCGACGAGGTCATGCAGCTTCTGACAGAGCTGTTCCGCGAGGAAAAGACCACGTTTGTGCTGGTCACGCACGACCCGGAAATGCGCCGGTATATGGACCGTACCATCTGCCTTCGGGACGGAAGGCTTTCAGATACCATTTAGACCACTTGAGAGGACAGAGAAGATGAAACACATGAAGATCAGAAAAATTCTTTCCACACTCGGCAGCCTCGCCATGTGTCTTGCGATACTGTGCGCGATGATGCTGCCGGTCCTTGCGGACGACGGCATCCCCGTCGAGGATGAGAAGCCCAATACCGATATCAAAGTTATCCCCAGCGACGCGAACGCACTCGTTTTGATGGATGTCGGCGCGGAATCTCCGAAGGGCGTCCCCGGTGATGTTGTCACCGTCGTGGTGCCGGTGGCTGTCAACAAGGAATATCTGCCCTCCGAGCGGTACATGCTCCGCAACATCAACGTGGAGCCGGATATCCCCTCGGACACGTCGGTCAAAAACTGGCCGTTCGACATTATCAACGCCAGCTACACCCGGCATCTGGATGACATGTCGTATAACTCCACGGCGGAGATCTATTATGACTTCCGTATCAGCGAGTTTGCGACGAAGGGCGTCTATCCGGTCAATTTCAAGATCAACGCGACGGTCTGGCGCTATGACGACGTCAACGGCACGTCGATAACCGAGGACGTGACGTTCACGCTCGGCGTCTATGTCACGGTCGTCGGCGACGGCGATCTGTCCGGTTCGCAGACGAGCTTCGGCGCGTTGCAGGTCGCATCGTTCGACGAGGTCGGCGAAGTGCAGGTGCCGACGGCAAAGCCCGGCGACACCGTGACGTTTACCGTTCCTGTCGTCAACAAGGGCGGCCGTCTGTCGAACGTCACGATCGCGCCGGTCGTTTCCAGCAATGTGGAGGAATTCCCGTTCATCGCGCAGAACAGCAACTACGGTGCGTATTTTAACAGCTGGGAAAACGGCGAGGTCAACTATGTGGAGTTCACCTTCAAGGTCTCGACCTACGCCACCAACGGCAACAAGCCTGTCACATTCCGCGCGACATACTTTGAAAACAGCTCTGCGACAGAGTGTACGTTCAGTTCCTACATCTATATTACAAACGGCTATGAAAAGCCGGTCGCCAGCACGACGAAGCCGTCCGCGATGTCCGTCATGGTCGAGGGCTACAAGATCTTCGTTGATGACGCAGAGGTCTCCGGCCTGATGGCGGGCGACGATGTGACGCTAAAGATCACGCTGAAAAATAATGCGAAATTCGACACCTCCTATAAGAACGTCGCTACGATCTCGCTGGTCAACTCCAATGCGCTGGTCCTCAGCGTCGGCAGCAGCGACACGGACTATGTTTCCGTCATCAAGGCAGGCGAGACGGCGGAGGTCGAGTACCACCTGACGGTCAAGAACGACGCGGATGTCGGCCCGACCTCGGTCAGCATCCAGCTTGCGTATGAAAACGCCTCGCAGGTCGTCGGCACGGCGAATCAGGTCATCATGATCCCGGTCAGCCAGCCGATGGACGTCGTATTCGATACTCCCATCGTCTATGGCACGCCGACAACGGAAAAACCCGTCTCCGTCAACCTCAACATGATCAATATGGGCAAGTCGAAAGCTATGAATGTCAGCATTCTGGCGATGGACGGTATTGCGATGGCAGAGCGTTACTACGGCGGCGACCTCATCCCGGCCGCAACGCTCGACGCGGACTTCCAGATCAACTGTAACAAGACCGGCAATTATACCGGCAAGCTGATCGTCCAGTACGAGGACGCGAACGGCGAACAGTACACGCAGGAGCTGGAGCTGCCGCTGGAGGTTGCGGAGCCGCAGCCCGAGCAGAAAGAAGAGCCTGTCATGCAGGCAGCAGCGACGGTACCTCCTGTGGACAATACCAGCGATAATACGACGCCTCCTGTGGACGATACGCCGAATACGCCGAAGACCGGCGGCATCTCCAAGGGCCTCCTGTGGGGCGCTGGCGGCGTGGCCGCAGTCGGCATTGGCGGCGGTGTGATCAGTGCCATCGTCAGGCATAAGCACGGACGGCGCGAAAAGGCGTATTACAGCCGCCGTCCCGGAGGACAGGGATGAGCATCACGGATCTGTTCCGCTTCGGGTTCATCAACCTCTGGCGGAGAAAAACGCGGACGTTCCTGACGGCGCTTTCCCTGGCCATCGGCGTCATGTGCATCGTGGTGCTGATCTCCGTGGGACTCGGCTATGAGCAATCGTACCGCGAGAGCGTTGAGAGTATGGGCAGTCTCACAAAGATCGACGTGCGGCCTGCCGACGAGACGCTGCGGGATACGGTCGCGCTGCTCAACGACAAAGCGGTCGAGGCGATCAAGCAGGTCGACGGCGTGGAGGCCGTCACGCCGGTCGTCAATCAGGCAGCCTATATCAAATCCGGCAACTACGTCAACATGGTCACGCTCTACGGCATCGATCTTTCCACGGCGGCGAGCTTTCAGCTCGTGCCGCTTGAGGGAACGTTTCCCGGCGAGGGCGCACGGCTCCAGCCGGAGATCATGCTGACAGACGACGTTGCGCCGACGTTCTCCATCCCGGCCAATGACTGGGCCGACGCGGTGGACGCGAACGGCGACCCGTTGGTCGATCCGCTTTCCGCCGACATGCGGCTGACGTTTGACTATTCGAACCTCTCCGGCAAGCAGCAGGCCGACACCGACGGCCGCGCATTGCCGCCCGGCCGCCTCTACCGGCTGCATGTCACCGGCGTCTGCTCCTCGCAGAACAACACCTACCGGACCTCCGCGTTCCTCGATCTCACGCGGATGCAGGAGCTGCTCGCAGCAAATGCGGACTTCCTCGGCAGCGGCGCGAGCACAGATAAAGACAGCGCAACTGCAAAAGCGGCAAAGGAGACTGGTCCGACCTATGCGCTGGTCTGGGTCAAGTGCAAGGACGTCGACGATGTGCAGCGCATTTCAAAGCTCATCCAGAAAAGTGGTCTTTCGACCTACTCGCTCAACGACATGCTGGAGACTGTCCGCGCACAGTCGAGGCAGATCCAGGGCGTGCTGGGCGCGATCGGCGCAGTCGCAATGCTGGTCGCGGCCATCTGCGTGGCGAATACGATGATGATGTCGATCACAGAGCGCACGCGCGAAATTGGCGTTCTGAAGGTGCTTGGCACGACGCTCGGCAATATCTCGGGTTTATTTCTCATCGAAGCGCTGCTCGTCGGCGTGTTCGGCGGTCTGATGGGTCTTGGCTTGAGCTTTCTCATGCAAAAGGCGATCCCATTCCTGTTTGAAGAACAGCAGGTGCGGAGCCTCATCCCCGCATGGCTCGCGGGATTCGGCGTGGCCTTCTCCGGCGTGATGGCGCTGCTTGCGGCGTTCATCCCGGCCAGAAACGCCATGCGTGTCAGCCCGAACGAAGCGATCCGGGCACAGTAAGAAAAAGGAGGATATCACGATGAAAAAAGCACTCCATCGTTTCACCGCGCTGGTGTTGATCGTTGTGCTGCTGGCGGGTCTTTGCCTGCAGGCGTTCGCAGCATGGCCCGCGACCGGCAACACCAGCTCGGACTACTATCTGACTCCGGGCATTCTGAAAATTGCTGGAAAGCAAATGACGGAAAAAGCCACCGATGTCGGAGGATTTATCCGTCTGTATATGGTGCCGGAAGGCTCGCAGCTCTCGGCTTATACCATGACCCCGACCTCTATTGACTTTGGCGATCATTTGGCGCAGAAGGACAATACGGCCGATTTGAAGCTGAATCAGGCTTACGACTTTTCCAAGCCTGTGCAATACAATATCACAGCAAGGGACGGCCGGACAGCGCCCGTTTTCGCACTGGCTGTGGAAGGCAGTGGCGCATGGACAGATGCAGAGAAGCAGGAATACCTCGGTATGGCGGAACTGTTCGCAGATGGGCTCCATACGATCTGTCAGGCAATCAACAAAATTGAATCTTCAAAAGTAGCCGTAGGTTCTTATCATCCAGCCAATGCAAAAATGCTTTATCAGGTAGCATACTGGGTGAGCCGCAGCACCGCGAACTATGATGATCCAAGCGCGGGCATGGGCGGTAATCTGCTATTTGAGTCCTATGAGAGTAAGTGGCAGGCTGGTGGCAGCGAGGCTGTCACGTTTATGCGCGAGTATCTGGAAAAGTATCTGGCGCAGAAGTCGGACAGCAGCTACTTCATGAAGCCGTCTGCCATGAAAACCGTCTATAAGCAGATTATTCCGCGCTATCTGGACTATGCGCTAAACACCCGTATCGCTGATCCCGTCATCACTAAGGTTTCTATCGATGGCTCTGTCGGTGAGATCGACGCGAAAAAAAGCACCGTGACTGTTTACCTCCCGGCAGGTACAAATCTCAGCAATTTGAGTATAGACATCACGGCGGCAGACGGATGTAAGGTCCGAAACACAGCCGGTTCGATCGCATCGAAAAACCTTGCATATGCGGTGACGCCGTATGACAAAGCCTACGGCACGGAATACACTGCTTTGCAAAAAACGTGGCGCGTGCAGATTAAGGAAGGTACGCCGCGCAACGAGGTCACGTCCTTCGGCATCACGGTGGGTGGCAAGACGCGCTATGCGACGATCGATCAGACGGTAAAGACGATCACGCTGAATCTGCCGTATCAGACAGACCTCAGTGCGCTCACGCCCATCATCGAGCACACCGGCACCAGTACGAACATGGACGGCCAGACGCTGGCCTTTTCGGATGGCCAGTCCAAGAAACTGACGCTCACTAACAGCAAATTTAACCTGACAACAGACTATACCGTCACAGTTACGGCCAACAAGTCCGATGAAAACCGCATTCTTTCCTATAAAATTGGTGACGCGGTCGGCACGATCACCGGCGATAATATCTCCATCACGGTTCCCTATGCAGAAGATCTGACGAAGGCCAAAGCCGACATCGAATACTCCGAATTTGCGAAGATAGCAGAGCCTTCCACACTGAAAGAGGGCACAAACAGCTATACCATTACCTCCGAGAGCGGCAAGACTCACAAATATACGGTCACGATCACGCGCGCGGCCGTTGCAACCGGTAAGCAGATCCTTTCATTCCGCTACGGCTCCGCGGAGGCCGTCATCGATCAGGCGCGCGGCACGATCACGCTGGAACTGCCTGCCGGTTCCCCTAGCAGCTTCGCGCCAATCATTGCCGTTTCCCCGTATGCCACGGTGACGCCGGCCTCCGGTCAGACGCAGAACTTTGCTGGCCCAGTCAAATATACGGTCACGGCGCAGAATAAAACGACGAAAGTCTATACAGTTACGGTCAATATCTCGGCAGCCCCGGCAGAGAATCCTCATAAGGAAAAGATGGAGGGGCTGCTCCAGAAAATCATCAGCCGCTATTCTACCACAACCAGAAATTCAAATGAAGACTGGGAATGGATGAACCTCGGTCTCTATCAGCATAAACTGGCGAACACAGATGACGGCTTCTCAATCGCCAAGTGTATAGCAGAGTTGGAGACGGATACGAACGTCGCCATGACGAACATCGACCGCAAGATCATGGCGCTGACAGCACGCGGCTTTGACTGCTCGAACCTAGCAAAGTACAACGACGGCAAGCCGTTCAAAGACGCCAAGGGCAATGACGTCGATAACCTCGTGCAGCTCCTCTATAACTATAGCGGTGAATACACCATCAACGGCCCGATCTTCGCACTCAATGCGCTGGATATGGGTAACTATACAATCCCGGAAAACGCGGTCTGGACGCGCGACAAGCTGCTGGAAACGCTTTTGAACCACAAGTATCTTTCTGATGGTTTCGGCCTCGATATGGTCACGATGCTCATGCAGCCGCTCGGCCCGTACATGAACGATCCCGTCTACGGTGAGCGCGTCAAGGCGAAGCTCGAGGAGGGTCTCAAGATCGTGCTGAACAGCTTTGGCTCCGACAACGTCTTCAACAACCCCTACGGTGTGCAGTGGGGCGGCGTTTATACCTCCGAGGGCTCGGCGCAGATTGTCTGCGCGATGTCCTCAATGGGCATAGACTGCCATACCCATCCGGAGATGTCCAATTCAAAAGGACAGAGCGCGCTGACGGCGCTGCTTGACTACGCCGATTATCAGGACGGCTATTTCGCACACACAAATACGACGCCGAAGAACGCGCTGGCGACCTATGAGGGCTGCTACGCGACGCAGTGGTACCTCGGCTTCCTCGAAAACGGCGGCGCGGGCCATCCATACTCGCTGTATTACCATCAGTACAATTTCTCCCGTACATTCTCTACCGAGGCTGCCATCACCACGTTCACGATGGACGGCAAACAGGGCGTTTTCGGCAAGGACAGCGCGGACCGCGACACCATCACCGTCACGCTGCCGGACGGCACGGATCTTTCCAAGACGATCCCCCACGTGACGCTCTCGCAGGGCGCGACGCTGGTGCAGCCGGACATTTCCAAGCCCATCAAGTTCGTGGCGGATGTCGCGACGCCCTTCACCGTGCAGGCTGAGGACGGCAAGACGACGAGAACGTATTACGTGACCGTCAAGCTCGACAGCAGCGTCAAGGCCTCTGGCGCGGAGCTGATCCCGAGCAGCATCCAGTTGACGGATGCGAACATTCTGCGCGCGCTGGACATTCTCAGCACGAATGTCACGGTCGACGACAAGGGCGTGACGAAGATCGAGTTGAAGGTCAACGCGGGCGTTGACACCACGGCGCTGTATTTCAAGGCCGATACCTCGTACAAGGCGACCTGCACCCCGGCGGTCGACGGTAAGACGAAGCTGAACTTAACGAACTGGACGAAATTCACCGTCACATCTGAGGACAAGACGAACACAAATGTCTACCAGATCAAGGTCACGCCGAAAAAGCAGGCCGAGATCACGAGCTTCAAGCTGACGATCAACGGCCAGACCTACACCGGCGCGATCGACAATAAGGCGAACACCATCAAGATCACCGGCGTGGATGACTCCAACCTCACCTCGACGAGCTTTGCACCGGATATCACACTGGGCGAAGGCACGCTGATCTGCAGCCCCGCCTCTGGCGTCGCGCAGGATTTCTCCTCCGCGGTGCAGTATATCGTCAACGGAGACCCGGACACGATGCTTGCGCGGACGTACACCGTAACGGTGCTCAACAAGAGCGGCAAGCTGATCTCCAAATCGTCGAACGGCGGCACGACCGAGCCGGTCTTGACCGGCGCGAAGATCACATCGTTCAAGATCTACGATACTGCGGGAGAGATCGACCACAACGCGGGCACGATCACGATCAAGCTGCCGAACGGCACGAACGTGACGAAGGTCGTGCCGCAGATCACCACGACCTCTGGCTGCACGGTCTATCCGGCGAACAATCAGGTCGTCAACTTGACGCGGCCCATGGAGTACACGGTGACGCTGGGCAAGGAGACGAAGGTCTACACGGTCAAGGTCGTATACGTGCGCAGCCTCTCGCAGCAGCTCTGGGACGAGGTGGCCGACAATAACACCGTCAACGGCGGCCATCAGGTGAGCAAAGACCCGCATCCGCTGGGAGGCCGCCCGTGAAAAAACGATTGACATTCTGCCTGCTGCTGTGCCTGTTGGTTTTGTTGGCAGGCTGCGGTAAGGGCAAAAGCACCAATTCTACTGCTGCAGAGCAGTCTGAACAGCCAGAGCACAGCCGTTGGGACATTTTAGAGGCGTACACGACGGATCACACGCCCTGTGAGGTCTCTGTCACGAAAAACTACGGTGGACAGGCCACCGGCCTGAGCTGCATCGTCTATATCCCGCTGGACGACGGTGTCGACCTGACTGACGTGCCGCTGGATCTGACGCTCATGCCGGGTGCGAACATCCGTGACGAAGAAGGCTGCATCACGCTGCTGAACGGCTGGCTCGTTCGCGTAGACCTGACTGTACCGGAACCGACGATCACGATTGAAAATGAAGGTCACTCCCGCACCTATGACCTGATCGCCGTTCGACCCGATTGACTTTGTAACCCAGCACCTTGCGGAGCATCTGTTTCGCAAGGGATTGAAGATAGCAACAAATCCGAGTATGCGTATTTCGTGAAAGGGGTGAAAGGGAAAGAGATCCAAGGCGTTCGATAGAACGCAAGCCAATTTACAAGCAGTCATCAACTGTAAATTAAAAAGGAGGCAACAAACTATGAAGAAACTTTTGTCACTGCTTTTGGCTGTTGTTATGATCCTCAGCCTCTGCACGGTTGCATTCGCAACTGACGCGACCACCGTTACCCCGACGCTGCCGACCGGCAGCACGCTGGTCTCCAGCATTTCCGGTATCTCCAGCATCAAAGTCAATGGTGATACCGCTGTTTATCACACCGACAGCGACGGCGTGACCTATATCCGTGCGATCGACAATCCCGACAGCAATGGTAATGGCGGCACGGAATGGGACCTGAAAAATGCAACGGTTGTAATCAACAAGACTTCGGGCACGACCATTTCCTGCACAGATGTGTTGTTTACTGGTTCAAGAACAAGTGTCTCGGCCTCCGGTGTCAATCTGTTCAACAAATCTCATGAATTGGTGATTGGCGGACAGACTTACGTTCTTGCGGCGGGTCTTCCCGGCGGTGACGTCGCTGTTGCTGCGGCTGATCCTCTGGCTGTCAGCAATGTTACCATCGGCGGCGCAACCGATACTGTGAGCGCAACGAACGTCCAGAACCCGTACATTGGCAACGCGGCCAAGAGCGGCGGCGAGGGCTGGACCTTTATCACCTACAAGATCGACGCAAGCATGTCCGAAGCTCCGACCTCCCGTTCGAACGTCCCGGCGAGCCTGACGCTTGCTACTGACGCAACTGTTTCTGGCTGCTATACGGGGTCGGCAATGAATCTCAGCGCAGCGTCTCCCAAGATGGTTGTCACCAACAACGGCGCAAGCAGAACCTATTATGTATTTGCGACCGACTCCAACACGTTCAAGGTCAGCTATGGCATTGACTTTACCGAGGCGAAGAAATCCAGCGCTTATACCGGCACAGTCAAGACGGACGTAGACAAGCTGCAAAGCGACGCGGTGGCATTCTTCGGCGGCAAAGGCTACGGCACGATCACCGTTACGAAGGGTCAGACCGCCATGGATATCATGCGTCAGTTCGCACTCGCGTATGGCTACGGCGAGGAAGTTCCCGAAGGCTGCACCTATATGGCAACGCTGAACGGCCTTGGCACGTCCACCTTCGGCCCCACATCCGGCTGGATGTACACCGACGCACCGGACTGGGACGACGCCGCTACGAATGAGAAGTTCTATGAATCCTGGAACACGCCGCCTGTCGGCGCTGCCGATTACACACTGACCAGCAGCAGCAAGATTTGCTGGTTCATCTGCACAAACTACATGCATCATCCTTGGGGCTAAGTTCACAGTAATTTCCTGCGCGCTGTGGGTGGGATCCCCCACCCACAGCGCATACTAAAAATAGTCTCCAAATATAACGAGTTCCCCATTGATTGGAGAAGAAGAAATGAAGCAATTAAAACGCGTATTAGCGGCGGTCATAGTCTTTGCGTTATGTCTGACGCTGTTTCCTAGTATGGTGCTGGCAGAAGCAACTGCACCGCCCTTTACTGTGACAGATAGCTCTAATCGCAGCTATGCCTTAATACCAACTACAATTGAAGCGTTTGGGTTTTCTGCCTACTATAAGATCATAGTACCTGAGAATTTTGGCTCACTTAGCTTTACTGCACAAGGGACTGACCTCGTTTATGCTAATTGTGCAAAATATTGCTATGATTATGATGCAACCAACGGTAGTACCGGCGCATTTACCGTTAGTTCCGAACATGCTAATTCTACGGAAACCAACGGTAGTTGTCTGTTTGATGATTCCTTTTACAATAATTATAAAAACTGGAATCAATACGTAACAGCCAGCGGAACGTATGTCGATATCCAATTGTATGTTGGTGAAAACGGTGAAACTGGTTATGGAGTTCTGGTGGAAATCGCCAAAACGTCAGAGAATGCACCTCCTTTTACTGTAACAGATAGCTCTGGCTGCAGCTATGCCTTAATACCAACTACAATTGAAGCGTTTGGGTTTTCTGCCTACTATAAGATCATAGTACCTGAGAATTTTGGCTCACTTAGCTTTACTGCACAAGGGACTGACCTCGTTTATGCTAATTGTGCAAAATATTGCTATGATTATGATGCAACCAACGGTAGTACCGGCGCATTTACCGTTAGTTCCGAACATGCTAATTCTACGGAAACCAACGGTAGTTGTCTGTTTGATGATTCCTTTTACAATAATTATAAAAACTGGAATCAATACGTAACAGCCAGCGGAACGTATGTCGATATCCAATTGTATGTCGGTGAAAACGGTGAAACTGGTTATGGAGTTCTGGTCCAAATCGGAGCAGATGGCGATACCGACGCCCCGACATTAACGGTTCCCCAAAATGCCGTCACACGCTCCAGTCATGCTGAAGCGACTGTAACTTTCAAATCAGATGAAGCCGGCGCATATTACTATGCAGTTGTAGATTCCGATGCTTTAGAGCCTAAAGTCAATACATCCGGTGAAGGAACACCAATGGTCGCCGGAGACAACACGATCACATTGACCGATTTGACAACTGCCAGCGCAAAAAAGCTGTATCTGATGGCCAAGGATGAAAGCGGGAATGTGACGGCCGAAGCCCTCGTGATCGATATCCCTGCGTTTATCGAGGAAACCTATACCCTGTCAATTCTTTTCATGCCCGGTCAGACAAATGACGGCTGGCGTATCCTGCACGCCACTGCAGACGGTACTGCGGCCGAAGTCGATGAATTGGGCAAAACAGTATCCGGGATCAAGGCAAATCAGACGGTCAACGTCTGGTTCAACATTCCGGATGCAGCAAAGCAGCTGAAAAGCGTCGCTCTGATCACCGACGACGCGGACAAGACTGCAGTTCCGACCACAGTCACGGCCTATAACCAGTTCCAGTTTACCATGCCCGCTGCCAATGTCCGCAGCTCAACAAACTGGCTCGAGCTGGAGGACGCCACAACCACACGATACACGCTGTCCGCCACCGTGACAAAGCTGTGGGACCACATTGAGTACAAGGACACCAATGTAAAAGGCAATGTGGTATTCACGGATGCAGACGGCGTGGAAATCACGCAGGCCGCTGAAAATGCTACCGTAAAAGTAACGGCAACTCCCCGAAACACAGGCGGTTACTACGAGTTTGCATTTGATGAATGGAAAGAGGCAACCGGCATTACCATCTTTGAAGCAGACCGGAAAAACAGCACATTCACATTCCAAATGCCCGGAAATAATGTCAGTCTGTTTGCGGAGTTTAAGAATGTCGGAACGACTGTCACGTGGGGTTCCTCTCCCACCGGTGCGCCGAAGGTTGTAGTAAACGGTAATACGCAGGAACCGGCGGCCTATGTCTACCGTACAGGCAGTACCGCGACCGCCTATATCGGCGAGCAGGGTTGGGAAGACGGTTGGACGTTTGTAAAGTGGAGTGTCACGACCGATGACGGAAGCGTCTATAAGAAAGTAACGTATGCCGCTAATGGAAATCCTCAGGTTGAGCTGGATGGAACGCCGGTCTGGATCACTGCGGTCTTTGAGGCAAAGGCATTTGCAAATGTGACTGCCGAAGTGGATGAGAACTGCACAGGTATGGGCAGCGCTTCCGTTACGGTCGGCAGCAACACGGGCAGCTCCTGCCTCGTCTACGAGGGCCAGACCGTCACCCTGACCGCAACGCCCGGCGCACGCTACAAGTTCACGGGCTGGACGTTCGTGGATATCGGCCAGCCGGCTGACTTCGCAGCGGACGGAAACAGGGCTACCTTCACCATGCCGGAGACGTCAACGGACTTTACCGTAAAAGCGTCGTTTGCCGTTGACCCGGACAAGGCCAGCTCGGAAGCCATACTGGAGGACGCTGTGCTCTACGACACAGACGGAAAAACGCGCATCCAAAATGCGAACCAGGAGGGCACGAACTTCACGATCATGCTTGACGCTGAGCAGGACGTCACGAATCTCAGCGAGATGATCCTGAAATTCACCTGCTCAGAGTACGCGACTGTAAAGCAGAAAGGTGCATCTGATATCTGGCCCGCCGCGGGCAAAGCCTGCCACATGACGCTGGATACGCCGGTGACCTTTGTTGTCACTTCCGAAAATGGCGACATGACAAATGAGTACACCGTCGAGATCAAGCAGGAGCAGAAGCAGCTCAGCTCCGAAAAGGCGATCACAAGCGTCGAACTGATCTACAATGGCGAGACGTTCGCCACTGGTAAGCTGACCGAAACTGAGACCGCCTCGACGTGGACAGTCACGCTCAAGGACGACATCGACTCCACACTCCTCGGCAAGATCGGCACGGCTACCGATGTATTCATGAAAATTGACTACACCGGCGTGTCGCTTGCACAGGAAAAGGGCTATGACGATGCAGCCTCCAGCAAAAAGTGGGATTCCGGCAATGTCATGTGCGGCGTCAGCCCCGGCGGTCAGAAAAAATTCACCGTCAGGGCTGAGGATGGCTCGACAAAGGACTACATTATCGCCATCACAAAGCCCAATGTGTCGGAGAAGCCTGTGCTTTCGGACGGCTCCGCGACCCGCACCAGCGACAAGGAGGCAACGATAAAGTTCACCTCCAGCGCAGCAGGTCACTATTACTATAAGGTTGTGGAGTCCGGTGCAGCCGAACCGGATATTGACACCAGCAAGAGCGGCAGTGCCGCTGTCGCTGGCAGCAACACGATCACGCTGAACAATCTGACGGCGGGTGCGCGCGATATCTACATCGTGGTCAAGAACGCGGCAGGCGATGTGAGCAGCAAGCTGAAGATCGCGATTCTGGCCTTTGGCGAGGATCCTGACAAGCCAGACGAGGGCGATTTCACGATCACCTACACCGGACCCACGGGCGGCAAGCTCGTCCCCAGCCGGACAAGAGCCAACGCCGGTGACAAGATCACCGTCACGGCTATCCCCGACGCGGGTATGCAGATGGTCGCTGGCTCGATGAAGTACACGCTCAGCACGCCCGGCGGCGCAAGCACGCCGATCACGGACGGGACCTTCACCATGCCCGGCGCAAATGTCACACTCAGCTGCAAGTGGGAGGCTGTCAAGACCAGCACCGACGGCATTACCGGCTTCGTCATTGACGGTGTGGCTGGCGTCGTGGACAACACCACGAACACCATCTCGGTCGTCATGGCCTACGGCACCGACGTCACAAAGCTCATCCCGATCATTTCGGGCAACAACATCGCATCGATCAGCCCAGCTTCCGGACAGATGGTGGACTTCACCAACTCTGTCCGGTACACGGTCACTCTGACAGACGGAACGGTCAAGTATTATACCGTTACGGTCTATGTGCAGGAAGGCACCGCGGCGGATAAGATGTGGGACAAGCTGACTGATTTCTACGATCAGACCCCGTGGTGGGAATACGCAGATCATCAGGTCAGCACTGGCCGCTACCCGAAGTATTGGTAAAAACAACAAATCCATGGCAAGAAAGGCTCCGATTCAAACGAATCGGAGCCTTTTCTATTGTTGTAATGTCACAGTGAAAAAATCAGCCATTGAGATTTTCAGCGCCTTGCAAATCAGTTCAATCGTATCCACGGAGAGTTGCGTACCGCGGTACCGGGGATTTGCAAGGGTACTGTATGGAATTCCACTGTCCTTTGAAAATTGAAAGATGTTTGTGTTTCTAGCTCGCAAAAGCTCGTCCAATCGTGCGTTTGTATTCAAATCACATCCACTCCTATCAAAAAAGCAAATCGTGTTTTACTTCGATGATAGTATCATATCACAAATGCTGTCCAATAAACAGGACTTATAGAACTCGCCCCACAATTCGGAATTCCAGTTCCGGCGACGCTGGCTTCGGTGCATAAGCCTTGTTGTAAGACACCATAACCGGCTGCATCCGCCGCACGCCGTCACTGCAGAGGTACGTTTCCAGATCATCCGGCTCTTGTTCGGCGTATGCCTTGATATAGCCTTGTCCATCGTAGATCATGACGCCAACATCGCCGGTTCGGAGTGTTTCGCACTGCTGCACCCACACGATCTGACCGTCATGGTAGACAGGCTCCATGCTGTCGCCGGACACTCGAACACCAAATTCCGCACCATCTGGGATACTGCTTTCCGGAAAGCTGACCATTTCGAAGTTTCCCTCATCCAGAAACGCGCCGGTGCCAGCGGATACCGGCAGGTCGCTGACCGGCATATCCCGATAGCGGATCTCCAGCACTGGCGGTACCTCCCGATACTTCCCGGATGCAATCAGATCCTCACGATACTCTTTCACTTTCCGACGCCCCTCTGCGTTCAGCAGGGGGCGTTTTGTATTGCGTACAAAATAATCAAAGCCATCCTCCAGATGCAGCGCAGCGCAGACAGCCAGAAGCTGATACGCACTTGGAACCGCTTTGCCCAACTCCCACTTGTTGAGTGCTGTTCGCGTGATTTCGACGCCATACTGCGCGAGCAGCTGACTGAACTGCTCCAAGCTGATTTTCAAGTCCTTCCGTGCAGTGTGAATTTGCCGTCCAACATAGTTGACATCCTTTTCTGTAGCTGCATCATAGAAGCTGGATTGTTCTTTATATGTGTTCAAGCGGCGAATAGCAGCCATACGAATTCCTCCTGTTTGTTGATATTTGAATTATATAGTCCCGCCTGTCTATTGTCAATAAAAATAGCTTATAGTTCTACAAATGAGAAATTGACGTAGCTGAATGGTCGCTATATGATATAACCATCGTCAATCCTCTTACACGTTGGAACACGCGCCTCCACTCCTTGGGCGTGTCTGTCGAAGCCTCTCCAGACAGATCTGTTCCAATAAAGGATTGTCAGCATACAGAATCGAAGTCAAACATGGAATCAGGAAAGAG
>CDYF01008543.1_pt1 | contig 24739 bp, 18 predicted proteins | sample 554801 | NCBI WGS metagenome assembly CDYF01 (sample SAMEA3182078, study PRJEB8094) | gut metagenome | biome: human; feature: gut; material: Stool; isolation source: human stools | place: Canada | collected 2012-11-20 | reverse complement strand
AGGCAACATAAAATTATGTCAACCATCATTGACGAATGAAACAGTTCCTGTGCCAGCGAGCAGGAATGTCGCTCCGGCAAAGCCTGCGCGTCTCCAGAAACAGGCGCGACCGGCTTTCGTAAAAAAGCAGAAAACTAAAACAGCACCAAAAACAAAAATCAAGTCCGCTACATCTGCGGGAAAAGCCTTGCCATGCAAAGCGTCGGCAGCTGCTCCCAAACAGGCTGCAACTGTCATTCGCAAAGGGCAGGTACTTCGGGATACGGCGATCAAAACGGCAAAAGCTGCAAAGGAAGCCGGAAAGAAAGTCCTGCGGGCAATCGCGGCAGCGGCAGAAAAGTTGGTCGCAGCTATCGGCACAGGCGGCGCGGCGGCAGTTTCCGTTGTTGTGGTGATCCTGCTCGTGGGGATGCTGTTCGCTTCGCCGCTCGGAATCCTGTTCGCCGGTGAGGACACCGGCACGGAAATTAAAATCCCGGACGCGGTTGCGACGCTGAACGGCGAGTTCACCGACGAAATCTACCGCATCATGGAGGAGCATCCATACGATGAGCTGGATATGCAGGAGGGCATGGAAGCGGCCATGCTTCAAAATTGGCGGAATGTGCTGGCTGTGTACGCGGTCAAGGTCTCGACCGACGAAGAACACGGCCTGGACGTTATAACAATGGACGAAGAAAAACTCCAGCTCCTGCGGGAGATTTTCTTCGACGCGAATAAACTCGAATACGAATTGACGGCCAGAACTGTAGACGGCAAGCGGATCACAACGTTGCATATCTCTGTGCAGATCAAGGACGCCATGCAAATGGCAAACGAATACGGCTTTACCGCCCAACAGCGGGAAATGCTCGAAGAATTACTGAAGCCGGACTACGATGACATTTTCCTGTCCTTGATCGGTGATTATCAGCCGGGCGGTACGCCCATCGGCCCCGTCGACATTTCGGACATTCAAGGCACGCTGCCGGATGATCTTGACCCGCTGCGAGAATCCATTGTCCTGACGGCGTATCAGCTTCTCGGAAAGGTGACGTATTTCTGGGGTGGCAAAAGCCTCGTCCTTGGCTGGGATAGCCGATGGGGAACGCCGACGACGGTTACTGCGCCCGGCAGCGGCTCGACCGGCAAGGTGCTTCCGTTCGGATTGGACTGCTCCGGTTTTGTGGACTGGACGTTCTATAACGCCACGAGCGGTGCATACCTGCCCGGACGCGGCGGTGGCGCAGCCTCGCAGCATGGGTATTGCACCAATGTCTCATGGCCAGACGCACTGCCCGGCGATCTCGTCTTTTATGCGGATGACAGTCACGTTGGAATCGTCTGCGGCTACGACAGCGTAGGGAATCTCCTCGTCATCCACTGCTCCGGCGGGCAGAACGGCGTGGTCGTGACCGGGCGCGAGGGCTTTGCCGTCGCAGCCAGACCGGATTTGTTTACGGATTAAGCTACGCTTTGAAACTGAGAAACTGAAACGCAAAAGAGGTGGAATATGAACGATACCATCACAGAGATCAACAAAGACACATTCTGGGGATTGATCCGGGAGGCGAAAGATGCCTGCGGTCAGGATATGTCTGCCATGGTGGAGTATCTGAAGGGACGTTTGGTATCTATGGGGGCAGAACAGGCACAGAACTTTCACGATATTACGCAAGCTTACGAAGATCTCGCGTACAAGTACGGCCTGTGGGATGCTGCCGAAATCATATCGGAATACGGCTGCAGTGATGACGGCTTTATAGACTTCCGCGCATGGCTGATTGCGCAAGGAAAAGAAGTCTATCTGGCTGCGCTGGCGGACCCGGATTCGCTTGCAGAGGTCGAGCCTTACGGGGATTGCAGCTTCGAGCAGATGAGCTATGTGGGAGAGTATGCCTACAGGCAGCTCACCGGCAAAAGCGCCTATGAGCAGACCGACCAGCGGGAATATAAGAGACTTGTGGCAGAACTGAAGCGGGACATTACCTACAAAGACGGCATCCAATTCCCCAGAGAGGGTGCAGAACTGAAACAATTCCTGCCCCGGTTGTGCGCCAAGTATCCGGATCGTTGGCTTGAACCACATTGGAATCTCGATCTGAAAGTAGTGCGAGAACTTTTCTACGCAGGGAAAGTGCATGGTCACCGGCAGCAGGTTTGCAAAAAGAAAAACCGAGGTCACGGCGGTGAGGCTAGATAATGAATACAGGTGCAAAGGCTTGCTTGTAAAATGGTATAATTTGCTTCGTTTGTGCGGCATTCTTTGTTGGCTCTGGTGAATAGCTTTCTTTCTCGTTTCCTGCGATACTTGGCGTACCAAATCGGAAGGAGATTGCAATGGAAGAAAGAAAAAACCTATGCGCTATGCTGCCGGTCGCGCTCCATGCCAGAGTCCGGCAGGAGCAGGAAAAAGCCGGGATGACCCTCAGCGACTACATAGAAACCATGATCACAGAATACTACGATTGGAAGGATGGAAAAATTATGACCAGAGAAATGAGAACCTTAGCCGCACAGATCCCTGCAGAACTCTTTGACCGCCTCGACCGCTACCTCAAGGAGCGTGGCATCAAGAAGAAGGACTTCTTAGTTGACATCATCACCCGCGCACTGGAAGAAGACGAAGCCGCCGAACCGGTTACAGAAGCATCGCCCCAGGACGAGCTGGAGGAACAGCCGGAAGCGGACGAAACCTGAACCAAAATCAAGCCCCCGCAGTCCAAGCCTGCGGGGGTAAACCTTTGTTACAAGCCGTCAGCCGACACGCGCCCGCGTGTCGGCTTTTCTGCGTCCCGCTGGGAGAGCAGGACACCGGAAGCTCTAAAAACCGCGCGTTGGAGCGCGTGGGACGAAGTACAAAAAGCACAAGGAGGCGCAGCACACCCATGTTATCTGAAACGCAAAGCAAAAGCGCAAATTTCCTCCGGATTCTTTTGACGCTGCGCGCCTTACGGCAGCGCGGAACCATTACGGAAGCAGAGTATCGCAGAGCGAAAAAATACTATCTGCACCTGACCGGCGCGGACATTATCCTTGCAGACTGAACAGGCCGCTGTGTCATTTGCACGGGTTTCACAAAAACAACCGCTACTGATTCAGCGTTTGGTAGAATTCAAGGTCAATCGAAAGATATCAGTAGACTTGAACCTTTTTCCGAATATACTTGTCGTTGACAAAAACGCCGAAAGGAGGGAAAAACATGCCCATTGCAAAACTGATCTCACTGGCCAACCGGCAGGTACTCTGCAAACTGCGTGTCGCGGCTTACTGCCGGGTGTCCTCCAATTCCGCAGACCAGAAAAATTCCTTTGCCACGCAGGAGCGCGTTTACAGGAAGCGGATCACGGAGAATCCGGATTGGGAGCTGGTCGATATTTTTGCGGACGAGGGGCTGAGCGGCATGAAGGCGGATACCCGCCCGGAATTCCAGCGGATGATCCGGATGTGCGAGCTGCGCCAGATCGACCTCATCCTCACAAAATCCGTCTCCCGCTTTGCCCGCAACGTCAAAGAAGCGCTGAGCTACACGCGAAAATTAAAGCTGCTCGGCGTTGGGGTGCAATTTGAAGAAGATGGCGTCAACACACTGGCGATGGCCGATGAGATGCTGCTCAATACGTTCGCCGCCATTGCGCAGGAGGAATCCAAATCCATCTCACAAAACGAAAGGCTATCCATTGTAAAGAGAATGGAACGTGGAGAATACATTGCAACCAACGTACCGTATGGATACCGCTTGATTGATAAGAAACTTGTAGTTTACGAACCGGAAGCAAAAATTGTTCGATGGATTTTTGATGCGTATCTGAACGGCATGTCTGCAACTGAAATCGCGCGAGAATTGACAGCTCAAGGAATTCCGACCAAAGACAATAAAGCAAACTGGAAATCAAACCGGCTTACATATATGCTTTCCAACGAACGCTATGCCGGTCATACGCTTCATCAAAAGTTTTATGGAGAGGCAACTGTCCCATTCAAACGCCATCGCAACTGTGGGGAGTACGATCAATTTTATGCAGAAAATACGCACGAAGCAATTTTAGCGCCCGATGTTTATGAGGCTGTGCAGCGTTTATTGGCAGCGCGAAGAAAAAAGACGGAAAGCGTCAAGACCACAAATACATATCCTCTTACAAGCCGCATTCGGTGTTCCGAGTGCGGCGCTCTCTATCATCGCAAGACTTCCAATGGCGTAATTAAATGGGTATGCTCCAGACACGCAGCAGACACAGCCGCCTGCGGCTCCCACTATTACAGTGAAGCGCGCATTTATGATGGCATCATCACCATGATCAACAAGCTGCGCTTCTGCGAGGAAGATATCCTCGGCCAGACAATTCAGAAGTTGGAATTTGCCGCCGCAGCCTATAAGCGGAACAACAGAGCGGCCAGTCTGCTCAGTCAGAGCATTGCCGAACTGAACGCAAAGCTGCTCGCGCTGGAGCGGCTTCGCACAAAGGGATACCTCGCCACAGATATTTACCACACGCAGGCGAGGGAGATTCGCCAGCAGCTCGATAAACTGAAAACCGAGCGATACAGCAGCTTTGAGTCCAAGATCCTCACCATGCTGGAAGATGTCCGAAAGCTGAAATCGCTGATTGACGAGCTGGAGCAGCCGCTGGAAGTGTTCGACGAGAAGCTGTTCCATGAGATCGTTACCGACATTTGCATCAATCACCATGACGAAATGACGGTAACGCTGCTTGGCGGACTCAGATTTACAGAACAGATTTAAGAGGGACGGGTATGAAAAAGATTCGATATTTACCGTTTGGCTACACCATCCGCAACGGTCAAACCGTGATTGAACAGCAGGAAGCCGATGTTGTCCGCAATATTTTCAAAGCATACATTCAGGGTGCATCGCTCAAGGAGATTGCGGAAGATCTCACAGCGAAAAACATCCCATACACAGAGCGGACCTGTGTATGGGATAAGGCGCGGATTTCACGGATACTGGAGAATGCGAAGTACACCGGCGATGAAGAATTCGAGACGATCATCGACGAAAACATCTACGAAGAAGCCGTCGCGGTCAAAAGCGCACGGCGCTGGAATCAGGCAGCCCAGGAAATCGAAGGCATCCGGCAGATCCGCGACCGTGTCCGCTGCGGACAATGCGGTGCGCCCATGCTCCGGCACATCAACTCCAAGCGGGCTGTCCGGGAAAGCTGGACGTGCAGCAACGCAGACTGCGGCATTCGGGTGCGGATCAGCGACGGCGAACTGCTCCGGAAAATCACGCTCCTTATGAACCGCGTCATCGCAAATGCCGATCTCATGCTTCCTCATCCGAAAGTGAAGCACAGGGATTCCGCAGTGGTGCTTGAATTGCAGCAGCAGATTTCTGACGAAATGGGGCGGGAACGCCCAAGCGAGGAACGGATCGTTGCCCTGCTCTGCGAAATCGCAAGTCAGCTTTACAAGGAGACAAACGCCAAAACGCAGATCGCCGCACAGATCGCCAGAAAGCGCGTCTCTCTGATGAAACCGCAGGATGTGTTCAACGCCGCATATTCCTCCGAACTGATCGATGCCGTCTTCCTTCATGTGGGAGGCAGCATCGTTCTGCATACAAAAACAGAAACCGATATTTGCGAAAGCGAGGATAAACCGAATGGAAGTCCAGAGAATCCCGAAACGGATAGTTTCCGTAATTGAACCCCAAAAGTCCATCCTTGTAGACAAGGAGAAATATCACCAAAAGCGAGTGGCGGCCTACTGCCGCGTCTCCACAGACTCCGAAGAACAGCTTACATCCTATCAGAACCAAATGCGCGTTTATACAGAAATGATCGCCGCCAGGAAAGAGTGGGAGTTTGCCGGCCTTTATGCCGATGAGGGCATCTCCGGCACAAGGGCGGACAAACGCCCGGAATTTCAGCGCATGATCCGCGACTGCCAGAACGGAAAGATCGACTATATCATCACAAAATCCGTCTCCCGCTTCGCCAGAAACACGGTAGAGTGTCTGGAATATATACGCTCGTTGAAAGCGCAAGGCATTGGGATTTTCTTTGAGGAACAGAACATTGACACGCTGAAAAGCGACAGTGAATTGTATCTTGTCATTTACGCAGGCTTTGCGCAGTCCGAATCCGAGAGCATCAGCAAGCACATCACATGGACCTACCGCAAAAACTTCGAGGATGGGAAAGTGAGCTTTCAGTACAAGCGGCTGCTGGGCTACAGGAAAGGCGAGGATGGCAAACCGGAGATCGTGCCGGAGGAAGCGGCCATTGTAGAACGGATTTTTGAAATGTTTCTCGCTGGGCAGCCAGTGGGACTTATCGCGCAGATGCTCCAATCCGAGAACATTGAGATTCCCGGAAAGGATCTCAGCTTCAGCAAGAACATGATTATGAACATCCTGCGGAATGAAAAATACTGCGGTGACAGCATTCTTCAGAAAACCGTGACCGTAGACTGCATTTCCAAAACACGCAAAGCGAATCACGGAGAAGCGCCGATGTACCTTGTCGAGAACAGCCACCCGGCGATCATCAGCCGCGACATTTTCCACCGCACACAGGAAGAACTGGCGCGACGAAAGGCCCTCCGGCCAAAATCGGATAAGACGTCTATTACCCAAAGCGGGAAATACTCCAAATACGCGCTGAGCGAGGTGCTGCACTGCGCCGAATGCGGCAGCCGATACAAGCGCGTGACATGGAATATCCGCGGAAAGAGGAAAATCGTCTGGCGCTGCGTCAGCCGTCTGGATTACGGAAAGAAGTACTGCAAGGATTCCGTCACGCTGGAGGAAGCAGCCCTGCATGGGGCCGTTGTCCGGGCGCTGAACCGCTTTCACGCGGAGGACGAGTCCACATACCTGACGCTCATGAAAGCCACCATTGGAGAAGCCATCGGCATAAATGGCGGTTCGGAGGAAATCGACCTGCTCACGCGCCGCATCGATGCGCTGAACAAACGGATGCTGGAGCTGGTCAACGAAACCGTTGCGGCTGGAAAGGACGTGGAGAGCAGCGAGGAGGAATTCAAGGAAATCTCCAACCAGATCGAGCAGCTCACCCGCCGCATCGCCGCAATTCAGGAGAGTGCGCGCGGCGATGCCACGCGGCAGGCGCGGCTGGAGGAAATTCAAGATATCATTGCCAGGCGAACTACCAACGAAACGCAGTACGATGACAGCATCGTGCGGCAGATGATCGAGTGCATCAAGGTGCATGGCGACGGCCGCTTGACGATCATCTTCGGCGGCGGGTATGAAATTGAGGAAACATTATAAATACGAAAAAGCACTTCACATTGCGCTTGAAATGGCGCTGAAATGTGTAGAAAACTCTTCGGAGGTTGTCCCAGCATTTTAGGGACAACCTCCCCAATATGCAAAGTGGCCCTGTTGTAAGAGCTTTCTCTGGATGGAATCATAATTTGATACCATCCAGAAAAAACAGATAAATATTTTCTGCAGAGCGAGACTTTGCCGAATTCTCCTGTATAATAAGGAAAACTGACAAAGGAAATAGATTTATGATTTATTACATTGCAGATATGCATTTTGGACATACGAATGTGCTCCGTTTTGATAATCGCCCATTTTCAGATACCGCGCAGATGGATGATACGCTGCTTCAAAATTGGAATGAGCGTGTAACGGCTGACGATACCGTCTATGTTTTGGGTGATGCGTTCTGGAAAAACGAAGAAAACAGCATTCGAATCATCCAGCAGCTCAACGGTCATAAGCACCTGATTCAAGGAAACCACGACCGCGTGAAAGGAAAGCTCCGCCCTTATTGGGAGAGCATCGAGCAGTACGCAGAGGTCAACGATGAGAATCGGCTGGTGATTCTGAGTCATTACCCGATTCTGTTTTATAAGAACCAGCATTATGGCGCGGTCATGCTATACGGTCATGTACATAATACACGCGAGTGGAAACTCGTTGAGAAGTGGAAGAACGAGCAGTGGGCGATGGGCATCCCCAGCAGATTGATCAATGTCGGCTGCATGATGGATTACATGAGATACACACCGCGCACACTGACGGAGCTGCTGGACGCCAACCCGATGCCGGAGATCGCCAGAGATCGCAAGGACGGAAGCGCAGTTGAAAGCGCGGAGCAGCAGAACAAGCGGGAAAGGACGTGGGATCTGAATGAAGGTTACACCGCTGAAAAAACAGAGTAAGAAAAACCAGCGCAAATTTCATGCAGCCAAGCGCGGTTCATGGAACGGCGTCTCCCCAATCACCCGTGTTGTGCAGAGCAAGCGGATTTATGACCGGAACCGCGCAAAACAGGAAAGCCGTCAAAGTGGAGATCGTTGACAGAATCGTGCAGACCGCACAAAATTCCATAAATCCCACAATATCTTTTTTGGTTGCACAGCAGCAACCAGCAGTATGAAGCAGCAAGCTCCAAAAACCTTGCCCCAAAAAGCTGAAACCATTGAAAACACTAGAAAAACCGCTGATATCTTAATTGGTGCAGCTTGCCAAAAAGAAATGCCATCCAAATGGATGGCATTTCTTTTTGGAATATGGGCCCCGCAGCGAACTCGTGGTTCGATCGCAAGCATTTTGCCGTCGACAGACGGCCGCGATGCAACGCATCGCAGCTTTTGGCGCAGCCAAAAGAAAATGCGCAGGGACACGGAGGCGGCTTTGCCGCCGGAGTACTCCCGTACGCCCGATTTATCTGCTGATCTATAATGTTCTGACAACACAAAAAGAGGCGCCATCCAAACGGATGGCTTTTCTTTTTGGCATCCGGCTCCCGCAGCGCCCCCTGCCGGTCACGATTTTTTGATCGCTATTCTCCCGAAAGTGTGGTAATTTATTTGTGCTGCGAAGAAGGAGGCGGAACACCATGATCTATGTCATGTCTGATATCCATGGGCAGAAGCGGCGGTTTGATTCTGTCATAAGGCAGATCGGCCTGCGGGCTGAGGACACGCTTTATGTCCTTGGAGATGTGATCGACCGAAATCCGGACGGCATCGGGATCCTCCGCCGGATCATGGCGATGCCAAATGCCAACATGCTTCTGGGCAACCACGAACTGATGATGATGAACGCGCTTTATTACCCTCCCCCAGCGGATGAGGACTGCCCGGGATCCTACTATGAACGCAAACAGGCTCTGTGGTATCGGAATGGCGGCCAGGTCACGCACGATCATCTGAAACGCATAAGGAAAACCATCCGGCAGGAGATCTTCGAATATCTGGACAAGCTGCCAGTCAACGCGGAGCTGACGGTAAACGGCAGGCAATACCTCCTGACGCACGCGGCCCCCGTGGACTTATACGAAAGCTACGACTGGAAATACAAATGTGCGCGGGATTTCGCTGTCTGGATGCGATTTGAGAAATTTCCGGTTCTGGAGGGCCGGACCGTCATCTTCGGTCACACGCCGACCCACCATTTTCAGCCCGACGATCCCATGGCAGTATGGGATGCGCCCGGCTGGATCGGGATCGACTGCGGCTGTATGCTCCCCGAAACGGGCGATCCTCGCTCAGGCCTCCGCGGCCGACTGGCGTGCCTCCGCTTGGATGACATGCGGGTCTTCTATTCCGAGGAACCGCAATACGGTGATCCTGAAGAAGCGGAAAATCAGCGCAGCGGATGCGCGCGGAAGCATACATAGATGTGTTCCTATTGATACAAACGCCCATCATCCCGCCGGATGGTGGGCGTTCTTTTCGCTCCTCCCCAATTCGTCTCCCTGGTCCTTGTTGCCCTTGTACAACAGTTTACGGAAAATGCGGTGGAATCTTATTGGAATTACCGATTGCGGAATGGGGCGAAATCGTGTAGTATATTAGCGTGGTAAATCAGTAATTCAATAAAGCAGCACATGCAGGAAACTCACCGGCTTCCCGGCCGCTGCGGACCGTTCCGCTTGCAAGCCGGACAGAAAGGAGAAACCAACATGAAATCTCTCACCAAACGGGCCCTGTGCCTCTGTCTTTCCCTGATCCTCGTATTTGGTCTTGCCGCCTGCAGCGCAGCAGGCAGCAAAAAAGCGGAGCGGCTGACTCTCGATGCCCGCCCCGACGCGCCCAGCGAGATCCCGGAGGGGCTGGACATCGACTGGAACGCGCGCTACACCTTCGCAGAGCTGGAAGCGCAGCTCTCCCAAATGGCCGAACAGTATCCCGACATCACCGACCTCTATTCCATCGGCACCACCTGGCAGGAGCGCGATCTCTGGTGCCTGGAGATCACCAACGAGGCGATCCCGGCCGAGGAGAAAACAGGGATCGGCGTCTTCGCCAACATCCACGGCGGCGAACGCGAAAGCGCTTCCTCCGCCATGTACACCGCCTGGTGGCTGACGCTCTGCTCGGACGACGCCTATGTCAAGGGTCTGCTCGACGCCTACACGATCTATGTCATCCCGGTCATCAACCCGGACGGCTATGAGCAGTCCTTCGTCGTCAACACCCGCCCGAACCTGCGCCCGCAGGACGCAAACGGCAACAACATCCCCTTCAGCGATCCCTACACGGACATCGACGGCGACGGCTTCATCGCCACGCTCTATCGCGGCAAGGCGGACGACACGCCGTCGCGGGACCTCCCCGTCTTCGGCATGGAGAGCCCGGACTGGGATGAAAACGGCGCGCTCGGCGACGATCCGCGCACCAGCGGGATCGACATGAACCGCACCTTCGATTACCAGTGGAACCGGTATGACATCGAGACGAAGGACGGCCAGCAGGTCGGCAATGTGAACTGGACCACCGCCGGCACCGCCCCCGCTACCGAGCCGGAGATCCAGGCGCTGCAGCGGTTTTTGTACACGCACGACATCGACGCCCTCGTCTCGCTGCACACCGGCATCCAGTCCGTCCTCTACCCGTGGTGCTATCGCGCCTACGACGCGGAAAACCCCGACGACGCCGAGATCCCGTTCATGAAGCAGACCGCCGCCCAGATGGCGCAGGCCTTCCAGGACTACACCGGCCGCGGATTTTACAGCATGAGCTCCAATGAGGATTACCCCACCGCCGCCGAGCTGATCGACTACGCGTACGGCCGCTACAACATCCACGCCTACACGATCGAGGTCTACAGCCCCGGCAAGTCGGAGAACGGCGATATCAGCAGCTGCAAGTGGGAAAACACCATGCCCGAAGCGAAGTGGGTCTTCTACTCCCGCGATGAGATCCGGGACACGCTCGGTCTGGACCCGGACGCCATCACCGACAAGGACGGCGTGGAGCTTGCCGCCGACGAGGGACTCTGGTTCTATACCAGCCCGACCAACCAGATGGTCAGCCGCGCGCCCGAGGAGCAGGACGTCATGGTCCGCGGCTGCCGCGACGCCATCCTGACCATGCTGGAAAGCGAGCCCAGCGGAGCCGGCTATCAGAACCCGGGCTTCTACAAGTAACGCTCCACAGAAACGATAAAAAGAACGCCATCCACCCGGATGGCGTTCTTTTTCTATGCATGCGTTTACCCCATCCCCTGCAGGACGGCTGCGGCGCGGTCGGGGTAGTCGGTGATCAGGGCGTCGGCGCCGACGCTGGCGAGGTAGGCGAGGTCAGCTTCGTCATTCACGGTCCAGTACTGCATGGCAAGGTCATGCGCATGGGCGAAGTTGATGATGGTCGTCGTTCCCAGATTCAGGCCATAGCTCTCTCTTGCGTCGCCGAAGGGCAGCTGGAGCACATCGTAGGAGCAGGTGAAATTCTTTTTGCCGGTCAGGGCGGCAAAATAGAACTGCACGACCTCCTCCGGGCTGGCGCTGCGGTGGGTGTCGGGGTAGTTGGCCGTGATGTAGGCCGCGACCTCGTCGCGGAAGCTGCCGATGATGACCCGGTCGAGCAATCCCCGCTCTTTCAGCGTCGCGTACAGCTGATCCGCCGCGGCCAGACCGGTCTCGCCGCCGTCCTTGATCTCAATGATGTAGCGGAATTCCCCGGCCGCGGTCAGATAGTCCAGCACCTCGTCGAGGGACAGGATCCGCAGTTCGTCCGGCACGGCCTCGCCGTGCAGGCCGGCATACGGCGCCTCGCCCGCGTCGGTCACAAACTGCGCCGCCATGTTCAGCTGCTTGAGCTCTGAGAGCGTCTTGTCGCGGACGAGGACGTTCTCCGCGCCGAATACGGCCGCTGCGTCCGACACGCGGTCCAGCGTGGCGTCGTGCGAGAGCACCAGAATGTCGTCTGCCGTCATATGCAGGTCAAATTCGAAATAATCCACCGCAAAATCCGGATTTTCCACGCAGCCGCGGAACGCGGCCAGCGTCTCCTCCGGATAATCGCCCGCGCCGCTGCGGTGCGCCGAAATTGCCGTTTCGCCGGTGATGAAGGGGTTGTCCGTGTCGTACCGCTTCACGTTTTTCGGATCCGACCGGTGGAAAAACTGCGCGATGCCGACGATCGCGATCACCAAAACCACACACAGCAGCACCAACAGGCATCTGCCGATCACTTTCCATGCTCTCACTGTCATTCTCCTAACTATCGCTTTTTGTATCAGGAACATTATAGCATACCAGCCGCGGCTGTCACGTAAAATGTTTCTTCATTCTATCTGAAGTTTCTGCGCAGGTTCTGCGGCGGCTTTTCCGGCGGGGCGTTGCAATCGGGGATGGACTGTGGTACTGTAGGGGTATCAGATCCCTGCACAGGAGCAGCGGCCGGATTTACGGACCTGCAAAGATGAAGGAGGAACCAGCATGCTGAACAAATTCTGCAAGAAGCCATTGTATGAGGTGACGCGCACGATGGCGCGGGTCGCCATGGGCGTACAGAAGGCGGAGACGGTCATCAAAAACGCCCGTCTGGTCAACGTCTGCACGGCGGAGATCCAGGAAGGCATCGACGTTGCGATCGCCGAGGGCCGCATCGCGCTCGTGGGCGACGCATCGCACTGCATCGGGCCGGAGACAAAGGTCATCGACGCGGGCGGCCAGTACATCGCGCCCGGCTTTATGGACGGGCATATCCACGTGGAATCGTCCATGATCTCCGTGGGCGAATACGCGAAGGCAGTCGTCCCCTGCGGCACGACGGGCATTTTCATGGACCCGCATGAGATCTGCAACGTCTGCGGCAAGGACGGCGTCCGGATCATGATCGAGGACGCGAAGCGCTCCCCGCTCAAGGCCATGTCGAACGCGCCCTCCTGCGTGCCGGCGGTCGCCGGGTTTGAGGATACCGGCGCGGCGATCCGCGCGGACGATATCCGCGAGATGATGACCTGGGACGGCATTATGGGTCTTGGCGAGATGATGAGCTTCCCGAACGTGATCGGCGCGGAGGAAAACATCCACGCAGAGCTGGCCGAGACGCTGAAGTCCGACAACATCATCACCGGCCATTTCTCCATTCCCGACACCGGCGCGGCGCTGAACGCCTACATCGCCTCCGGCATCCGCTGCTGTCATGAATCCACCCGGGCCGAGGACGTGCTGGAGAAGATGCGCCACGGCATGTATGCGCTCATGCGCTACGGCAGCGCCTGGCACGATATGCCGGTCATCATCAAGGCCGTGCTGGACAACAGGATCGACGACCGCTTCGCCTGCCTGATCTCCGACGACACGCACCCGGACACGCTCATCAACGAGGGCCATCTGGACCACATCGTCCGCTGCGCCGTCAAGGAGGGACTCGACCCCATCAAGGCGATCCAGTATGTGACGATCAACGTCGCGACCTGCTTCCGCATGGACCACGAGATGGGCAGCATCACGCCGGGCAAGTGCGCGGACATCGTGTTCTTTGACGATCTGCAGGACATCCGCATCACCCGGACGATGATCGACGGCGACATCGTGGCGGAAAACGGGCAGATGTGCGTGGAGATCGGGCCCGCCAACTTCCCGGAGTACGTCTTCCACACGATGCACGTCGGCCACCCGATCACGGCCGAGAGCTTCCGCATCGCCGCACCGGCCGGGGCCGGCAAGACGGTCAAAACCCGCGTGATCGAGATCATCCCGAACCGCGTGGGCAACTACGAGCGGCTGCTCGACCTGCCGGTCAAGGACGGCTTTGTCGAGCCGGACGCCGGGCAGGACGTCATGAAGATGGTCGTCTTCGAGCGCCACCACGAGACGGGCACGAAGGGCGTCGGCTTCCTCAAGGGCTTCGGCTTCAAGAAGGGCGCGATGGCGCAGACCGTCTCTCACGACGCGCACAATCTGCTGGTCGCGGGCACGAACGACGCGGATATGGCGCTGGCGGCCAACACGCTGGTCGAATGCGGCGGCGGCATGTGCGCGGTCGCGGACGGCAAGGTGCTGGCGGTGGTGCCGCTGCCCATCGCGGGCCTGATGAACGATCTGCCCGTGCGCGAGATGGCGGAGCTGGTCGCGAAGCTCGACGCGGCGTGGAAGCAGATGGGCTGCGTGATCAACTCGCCGTATATGACGATGGCGCTGGTCCCGCTGGCCTGCCTGCCGGAGCTGCGGCTGACCAACCGCGGTCTGGTCGACTGCCGGACATTCCGCTTCGTCCCGCTGTTTGCAGAGGAATAACGAAAAACCGGGCGCGGGAAGCTTTTCCGCGCCCGGTGCTGCAAAAAACCGCTGCCCAAGGGCAGCGGTTTTTGTATTATCTGCGGATCAGCAGGACGGACAGGTCGTTGATGTTGGTGCCGGTCGGGCCGGTCAGGATCAGACCGCCGCAGGCCTGCAGCGCGTGGTAGGCGTCGTTGTCCTGCAGCACGTCGGGGATCGAAATGCCCTTTGCCGCCAGCGCCGCGCAGGTATCGCCGTCGCAGTAGCCGCCCGCGGCGTCGGTCGGGCCGTCGGTGCCGTCGGAGCCGAAGGAGAAGACGGCGGTATCGCGCAGACCGGCGATCTCCTGCGCGGCGGAAAGCGCGATCTCCTGATTGCGGCCGCCAAGACCGTGGCCGGTCAGATGGACGACGGTCTCGCCGCCGGCGATGTAGGCGAGCGAGGCTTTGCTGTCCTGGTGGCACTGCGCGATGGAGGCCAGGAAGCTGCCCGCGTCGCGCGCGGTGCAGCGCAGGCTCGCCGTCAGGATGACGGGCGTGTAGCCGAGCGCCCGGGCCGTCTGCTCGGCGGAGGCGCAGAGCTGGCGGACGCTGCCGGTGATGTGGGTCTCGACGTTCGTGAGCGTCTTCGGCGTCTCCTGCGCCAGAAGCTCCAGCGCGCTCTCGGAGAGCCGCAGGCCGTATTTTCGCACCACCTCCAGCGCCTGTGCGCAGGTCGACGAATCGGGATAGGCCGGGCCGGAGGCGATCATATCCAGCGGATCGCCCAGAATGTCGGACAGCACGATGGAAAAGACCTTCGCGGGCAGGCAGCGCTCGGCGAACCGGCCGCCCTTGACCGCGGAGAGGCGCTTGCGCAGCGTGTTCATCTCCACGATGTCCGCGCCGCAGGCGAGCAGCTGCTTCGTGACGTCCGCCATCTCCTCCGCGGGGACCAGCGGACTTTCAAACAGAGCAGAGCCGCCGCCCGAGAGCAGGAACAGCACGGTATCCCGCTCGCTCAGCCCGCTGACGAGCTCCAGTGCGCGGCTCGTGGCGCGGTAGGAATTCTCATCCGGCACGGGGTGGCCCGCCTCGAACAGCTCCAGCGCACCGATGGGGCCCTTGACATGGTCGTATTTTGTGATGACTGCGCCGCCGGTGATCGCCGTGCCCAGCACGTCATAGGCGGCCTTGGCCATCTGCCAGGCAGCCTTGCCGGCAGCGATCAGGACGAGCCGGCCCTCCGGCTTCTGAAACTGCTCCAGCGCGCGGCGCACGGCAGAATCCGGCAACGCGTCGGCCAGCGCCTTGTCGATGATGGCCTGCGCGTCTTGTCTGAGAGTTTGCATGATAGTTCCTCCTTCGCTTGGGGGCATTCTATTCGTTGTCCCCATTATAAAAAGCATCCCGGGAAAAAGCAAGGACGAAAAGGGTTAAAAACCGGGTTAAAACAGGGTTAAAAAAGTTAAAAGAGGGACGGGCAGGCCCGTCCCTCTTGGGGTGTATGAACAATCAGTGCAGGAACAGGGACACGATAAACACGCCGATGATGGACACGACGCCGATGACGAGCGTGCCGAGCGTCTGCGTCTTGTAGCCGTCCTGCGGGGTCATCTCGCCGAAGTTGGTGACGACCCAGAAGTAGGAGTCGTTCGCGTGCGACACCGTCATGGCGCCTGCGCCGATGGCGATGACCGTCAGGCAGGACAGCGCCGGGGAATCCAGCCCCAGGACCGGCAGCAGCGGCGCGACGATACCGGCCGTGGTGGTGATGGCGACGGTAGAGGAGCCCTGCGCGGATTTGAGGATGGCGGCCAGCAGGAACGGGAAGAAGATGCCGATACTCTCGAAGATCTCCGCGTTGGCCTTGATGAAGTTGACCATGTCGGAAGACGCGATGACCTTGCCCAGCACGCCGCCGGCAGCGGTGACGAACAGGATGGGGCCGACGGTCTTCAGCGTGTCGTCGGTGAGCTTGTAGAAGTCCTTGCCCTTATTGGCGGCAAAGAGGCTGATGATGGCGATGATGCAGCCGACAGCCAGAGCGATGATCGGCGTGCCGGGGAAGCTGATGAAATCCGCCTTGACGCCCGCCATGGAGAACGCGGAGGCCAGGCCCATCAGGATGATGGGGAGGACGATCGGCGCAAATGCGAGCCAGCCGCTCGGCAGCTTGCCGAACTCGGCCACAAGCTGCTCATAGGTCTTGACGTCGCCGTCCGCGACGATGTCGTCGGCAGCCTTGACCTTCTTGCCGATGTACTTTGCGAAGAAGTAGCCCGCGACCAGCGGCGGGATGGAGCACAGAGCGCCGAGGCCCATGACCAGCAGCAGATTATCGCCGCAGCCCAGCGTACCGGCAGCCGCGATGGGGCCGGGTGTGGGCGGGATGAAGCAGTGGCTGATGTACAGGCCCATGGACAGTGCGACGGACATCGCGACGCTCGACGCGCCGGTCCGGCGGGCCATAGCCTTGCGGATGGGGTTCAGAACGACGAAGCCGCTGTCACAGAACACGGGGATGGAGACGATCCAGCCCATGAGCTCGATGGCAAGCTCCGGATGCTTTTTGCCGACGAGCTTGACCACGCAGTCGGCCATTTTGAGCGCCGCGCCGGTGCTCTCAAGCAGCGTGCCGACCAGAGCGCCGAAGATGATCACGATGCCGATGCTCGAGAACGTGCCCGAGAAGCCGGCGCCGATGACGTTGGCAATGCCGCTGACGGTGTTGCCGTCGGCGTCCGTGGTGTTGACCAGCGGAATACCGGCGATCAGGCCGAATACCAGAGAAATGGCCATGATCGCGAGGAACGGATGGATCTTCAGCTTGCTGATGCAGAAGATCATCAGTGCGATGGCAAGAATGAAGACGATGATCAATCCAATGCCAGTCATAGATGTTTCCTCCCTGTTTTTCTCTTTTTATGGGTTTTTGTGGGGCATTTCCCATGCACACAGTATAGCAGTGCCGCCCGAAAAATCCATATCGAAAAGCAACAAATTTTTTCTGATTTTCTGTTGAAAATCACAAGCGGTTCCTGCATATCAAAAGCAGAGATACCTGTGGAACGCAGGTATCTCTGCTTCGATCAGTGTCTATCGAGGCGGGCGATCACGCTCTGTTCCTCAGCTTTTATCCGTGCAGTATTTCCAGCAACGGTAGGACAGCACAATCATTTGCTCCAAGCTGACATTTTTGTCGGGGCAAAAGTCTCCGCGGCTGTCTCCGCCCAGAATGCCCATCACGGACAGTGCATGTACGGCATCGAGTGCCCATGCGGAGATTTCTTTTTCGTCTGCATACGGCCGCGTCCGCAGATCATCCGGGAGCAGTTGTTTCCCCGTTTCCCGCTCCAGATACTGAAACAGCCGATACAGCATCGCCGCGTATTCCTCGCGCCTGATATGATTTCCCGCGCCAAAGCTCCCGTCGGCATAGCCGGTCACGATCCCCGCGGAATAGGCTTTTTCCGCCTTTTCTTCGAAGAATGTATTTTCCATGTCTGGAAATACACCTTCCGCGGTATTCGGCAGTTCCTTTTGCAAAACCGTCTCCGTGAGCTTCACGAGATACCAGACCGCCTGTCCGCGATTTCCCGCGCCCCTCAGATCGCCATGCAGAGCGTCCGGAAGGATCCCCGCCTCCTCCGCCGCGAATGCCTCCTCCTTCGCCCACGAGCTGAGCACAGGCTCGTCATTTGCCGACACAGCACAGCAAAGCATCATAAGCATCCCGCTCAGCATTGCTGCTAAAAGAAGATGCCTTACAATGGCGCTTCTAACTCTCCCATTTTTACTCGATAAAATACGAAGGTGCGTTTTCATTGAGTATCTCCTTTCAATCGTACTGCCAATCATCAAATATTTCATCTGGTCTTATTTTCGCGCTCACGTTCTATCTTTTTTCTTTATATTTATAAGCGTGAGCAGCAAAAAACCACAATGATCCTTGCTATACTTTTTAGCACTTTCTCGAGCGGCGCTCCTTTGTAGCTTAGCAGCCACAGCAAAACCGCCCCTGCAATCGCCAGTATCGTCAGTACTGTTTTTTCGTTTTGTTCATGGTGAATTAATTGCTTGTTAATCTTTCCACTCAAAATCAAATCCGTTTTCATTTGGATCCGGCATTTCGACAACATCGTACTTTACGTTGTCACCTTGATTGTCCGCCTCATCAGCTTTTTTGTTTTCCGCTGCAAACCATACGCAGGCAAAGGCAATCACGACGATCGCCAGTGCGATCGCGATGGCCCTGATTTTTTGCTTTTTCTCACCTTCCTTTCCCGCGGGGGCCTCGTCCGGGGGCCTGTCGGCTTCGGGCTTTGCTGCTTCAGGGGGTTCCCCGTCTGCGGTATCGCCGAACAGCCAGTCTAGCGATACGCCGTAGAGCTTCGCCAGCGCCTTCAGCTTGTCCATGGTCGGCGTTGTGTCTCCGCTTTCCCAGCGGGAGACCGCCTGCCGGGACACGCCGAGCCGTTCAGCCAGCTCCATTTGCGAGAGTCCGGCCTTGTTTCTTGATACGATCAGTTTTTCTCTGAGCGTCATACCCTTCACGCTCCTGATTTTACATGAATATTCTGTCAAAAGTAAACCACATATTGGTTGCATCGGGGGCAACTCTGTGTTGCCTCTTGCGTGTTCCGGTGTTTTCCCTGCCGAAAGCGCCGCGCCACGCGCTGCTTTTGGCGGCGCGGGGCGGTTGTCGGTTTATGTGTTGGCGGCTGCGAGGATGGCGGCGGCGTCCGGGAGCCGGGTGATGGGGACGAGGGGCTGCGGCTCGTCCGTGAACGAGCCGATGGGCTTTTCGAACCAGACCACATCGCGCCAGCGGCCGTTTTTGTAGCCGGTATTGTGGTAGGTGCCGAGCGTGCGGAAGCCGAGCTTTTGGTGCAGAGCGCTGCTGGCGTCGTTCGGCATGGTCACGACGCCGTAGGCCGTGCGCACGCCCTGCTTCTGCAGCAGCGCGAGAAGGACGGTATAGAGCTTCGTGCCGAGCCCGCGCCCGGCCGCGTCGCGGCTGACGTAGACCGACAGCTCCGCGTTCCAGCCGTAGGCCGCGCGCTCCTGCGCGCGGTGGGCGTAGGCGTAGGCCAGGACGTGCCCGTCCTCCTCCGCGATCAGCCAGGGATAGACAGCGCCGTAGCTCCGGATGCGGCCGGAAAACTCCGCCTCGGACGGCAGGACCGTCTCAAAGGTGATGGACGTATCGATATACTGCGCGTAGACGGCAAGACAGGCCGCGGCGTCGCCGGGGTCCGCAAATCGGATGTGCATGATCTGCCTCCCGCCCCTTCAGGGCACGATGATATCGATGGCGCGGCGCTCGTTGTGGATCTCCACTTCCGTGACGCTGCCGCCGAATTCTCCGTCGACGGTCCAGGCGACCGGCTCGTCGAATTCGAACCGCAGCGCGCCCGTCTGCGCGGAGATGAACGAATCGTTGTCGAAGTCCAGCCGCAGCGCGCGGGTCGCGGCCAGATTGAACTCCGCCAGATTTTTTGTCGCGCGGACCAGGATCATCTCATACAGGCCGTCGTTGAGCGAGATGCCGAGATCCCGCGTGGTCTTGAACCCGCCGACGGAGGTCGTGCTGGTCACGAGGCCGACGAGCACGTCGGCCTCCTCCTGATGATCGTCATAGGACACGCGCACGTGCGTGGGCTTGAGCCGACCGAGCGCGCCCGCGCCGTTCATGATGTAGGCAAGACGGCCCCAGATGCGCTTATCCTCCTGCGGGGTCTCATACGGCACGTCGGTGAAGATGCCGAAGGCCGCCACATAGGTGAAGAACCGGTCCGGCCCGAACGAGCCGATGTCCAGCGGGAACGGGTGCCCGTCCATGATCTCCTGCGCCGCCCGGACGGTATCCTTGGACAGTCCGAGCGTGGAGGCCACGTCGTTGACGGTGCCGCCGGGGATATAGCCAAGCTTCGGCCGCTTTTCATACGGCAGGGCCATGAGACCGGAGACCGCCTCGTTGAGCGTCCCGTCGCCGCCGGTGCAGACGATCAGATCGTACTGCGCACCGCGCGCGGCGATCTGGCGCGTCAGATCGCGCGGGCCGGTGGTCATATGGACCGTGACCTCATAGCCGCCAGCGGAGAAGATCTCCAGCACCTCCATGAGCGTGCCGCGGATCTCCGCGTGGCCGGCGTTCGGGTTGATGAAAAACAGTAATCGCTTCATGCGGAAGGACCTCCCGGCGGGCCGCTCAGTTCTGCAGGATATCTGCGAGCGCTGCGTTCTGCACGCTTTCGGCCGATTCGAACTTCGCGGAGACCTCCTCCGAGACATCGGCAGAGAGCTTGTTGAGATAATCGCTCTCGGCGCGGACATACCAGTACGGATGCTCGCAGACGGACGAGAAGTACATGACGTGATAGCCGTACTCGGTCTTCACGATGCCGGTGTCGCCGGGCTGGCGGGCGGCGTCGAAGCACCAGGCGTCGAACGCGTCGACCATCTGGCCGGGATAGACCTCCTCATACAGCCCGCCGTTGGAGGCGCTGCCGGTATCGGCGGAGTTTTCCGCGGCCAGGAAGGCGAAGGAATCCTCGGTATGCTCGCCGGCCTTCCACTCGTCGAGCAGGGACTGCGCCTTCTGCTCCGCGGCGGTCCAGGCCGCGTCGGTGTAGGTGCCGTCGTCGTTCTTCTCCTCGGGGACGATGAGGATGTGGCGCACGTTCACCATGTTGACGTCGCTCTTTTCGATCGAGCTGGCGGCATAGGTATCGGCGTTCTCATCAAAATAGGCGCTGATGTCGGCCTCGGTGTAGGTCTTCGCCTCGACGAGCGCCTGCAGGTAGGCGGACGCCGTCAGATAGCGCTCGACAAAATCGTGGTAGCCGGTCATGGTCGCGGCCGGGCCATAGGCCGTCTGCAGATAGGCATCGGCGCTTTCGTAGCCGTAGCTTGCCGCAGAGACGGTGACGGTATTGCTCAGGCCGTCGAGATAGTCCTGATCCTCCTCGCCGAGCTGGAAGCCGCTCAGCCGCGCGTCCTGCCAGAGGGCGGAAACGCTCTTGTAGGTGCTGACGGCGCCCTGCAGGAAATACTGCTGCCAGGTGAGCGTGTCGTCAAAGATGCACATCTGCTGGTCAAAGGGCTTGGTGGTGTCGATGAGATAGGCGGCGTAGGAGCTGTAGGTGCTGGCGAAGGAATAGTACTGCTGCCAGTAGTAATACGGCAGATCCCGGTTCGTCAGCCGGTCATCGCCGCAGCTTGCGACCTCAAGGTCCAGGACCTCGTCGGTCAGGGCCTCGGCGTCCACGGTGTAGCTCACGCCGTTGCCGCCGGTCTGGGTGTCTTCCTCGCCGGTCTGGCCGTTGGTCTCATCCTCCGCGCCGGGCGTCTGGTCGTCCGGCTGGGCCTCGTCCGGGGTATCGGCGGGCTCGGAGATCGTGGCGTCCCCGGGCTGGTCGGCGTCGGGCGTCGTCTGGCTGGGCTTGATCGTCAGGATCAGCACGAGCGCTGCGGCGATGATCACGGCTGCCGCGCCGAGGATCCACGGCAGGGGGGACTTTTTCTTCTGCTGCGGCTCCGGCTTTTTCGCGTTCAGCGCGTCCTGCGCCTCAGCGTCTTCGCCGGTGATGGTAAAGGAAAGCTCTTCGCCCTTCTGCGGGTCCTCCTGCATGGGAGCGCTGCTGGTCTTTTCGTCCATGATGTGTTCCATCCTTCCAAGTTCTATGGGCAGCACCGCCGAAGCGCGCGGGCGCAATGGACAAAGCTGCCTGTGGTGTCCCATAAGCATACCACAAGCGGCCGTCGTTTGCAATCGCACGGCGGGCGTTCAGATTTGAACAATTATTGAATTTTCACCCGATAATTTCTTGACAAGCGCGGGAAAAGTGGGTACACTGTAGCTGGAATATGCGATGAAAAGGACAAGTACGGGCTTCTGAGACGCAAAGAGAGCTGCCGGGCGGTGTAAGGCAGCGGTGACGGGCCCCGAAGATCCCCTTGGAGCAGCCGGGGCGAACGGGAGCTTCCCAAGTAAGCCCGGACGGGACTTCCCGTTACAGAAGACGAGTGTCCGCAGGCGCGTGCGCGTGCGGGAATTCAGGTGGTACCGCGGTAATTTATCGCCCTGAGCTCTGGCTCAGGGCGCGTTGTTTTTTCAGGAGGAATTATGGAATACAAACAGACACTCAACATGAACAAGTCGGGCTTCCCGATGCGCGGCGGTCTGCCGATGCGCGAGCCGGACATGCTGAAGCACTGGCAGGAGCTCGATCTTTACAACGAGCTGCTCAAGAAGAACGAGGGCAAGCCCCTCTTTGCCCTGCACGACGGCCCTCCGTTCTCCAACGGCGCGCTGCACATGGGCCACGCGCTCAACAAGTGCATCAAGGACTTCATGGTCCGCTCCGCGGCCATGCGCGGCTACTATACCCCCTACATCCCCGGCTGGGATAACCACGGCATGCCGATCGAGTCCGCCATCATCAAGCAGAACAAGCTCAACCACAAGGCCATGCCCATCCCGGAGTTCCGCTCCGCCTGCCATGATTTTGCGCAGCATTATATCGATGTGCAGATGGAAGGCTTCAAGCGCCTCGGCGTCGTCGCCGACTGGGATCATCCGTACAAGACCATGGCCCCGAGCTTTGAGGCTGAGGAAGTCAAGGTCTTCGGCGCAATGTACAAAAAGGGCTACATCTATAAGGGTCTGAAGCCCGTCTACTGGTGCTACCACGACGAGACCGCGCTGGCCGAGGCCGAGATCGAATACCAGGATGACCCCTGCACCACCGTCTACGTCAAGTTCCCGCTGCACGACGATCAGGGCAAGCTGACGGACGAGGAAAAGAAGAACCTCTCGTTCGTCATCTGGACCACCACGATCTGGACACTGCCCGGCAACCTTGCCATCGCGCTGAACCCGGTCGAAAGCTACGTCGTCGTCCGCAATAACCAGAACGGCGAGCAGTATCTCGTCGCCGAGGCGCTCATGGAGAAGGTCATGAAGGTCGGCGGCGTGGAGGACTATACCGTCGTCTCCCGCCACGAGGGCGCGTTCTTTGAGAACATGCTGGCCGATCACCCCTTCCTGCCGAAGACCTCCCGTCTCGTCCTGGCCGACTACGTCACCATGGACTCCGGCACGGGCTGCGTCCACACCGCCCCGGGCTTCGGCGCGGACGACTACCAGACCTGCCGCCGCTACGGCATGGATATGGTCGTGCCCGTCAATGACCAGGGCCGCCACACCGACTACGCCGGCAAGTACGCCGGGATGCTGGTCGAAGAATCCAACCCCGTCATCCTCAAGGACATGCAGGAGGCCGGTTCCCTGTTCGCCTCCGAGCAGATCGTCCACTCTTACCCGCACTGCTGGCGCTGCAAGAAGCCCATCATCTTCCGCGCCACCCCGCAGTGGTTCTGCTCCGTCGATTCGTTCAAGGACGACGCCTGCGCCGCCTGCGACGATGTTCGCTGGCTGCCCGCGTGGGGCATCGACCGCATGAAGGCCATGATCCGCGAGCGCGCCGACTGGTGCATCTCCCGCCAGCGCCGCTGGGGTCTGCCGATCCCGGTGTTCTACTGCAAGGACTGCGGCAAGCCCATCTGCACCGACGAAACGATCGCGAAGATCTCGAAGCTCTTCGGCGAATTTGGCTCGAACATCTGGTTTGAGAAGGAAGCGGACGAGCTCGTGCCCGAAGGCTTCACCTGCCCGTACTGCGGCGGCAAGCACTTTGAAAAGGAGACCGATACGCTCGACGGCTGGTTCGACTCCGGCTCGACGCATTTCGCCTCCATGCAGAAAGATCAGGGCTTCTGGCCCGCGACCGTCTATCTTGAGGGTCTCGACCAGTACCGCGGCTGGTTCCAGTCGTCGCTGCTGACCGCGGTCGGCGCGCTGGGCAAGGGCGCTCCCTTTAAAGAGTGCGTCACCCACGGCTGGACCGTCGACGGCGAGGGCAAGGCCATGCACAAATCGCTCGGCAACGGCGTCGATCCCGCCGACGTATTCAAGAAGTACGGCGCGGATATCTGCCGTCTGTGGGCAGGCTCGGCCGACTATCATGTCGACGTGCGCTGCTCCGACGCGATCTTCAAGCAGCTGAGCCAGAACTATCTGAAGTTCCGCAACACCGCCAAGTACTGCCTCGACAACCTCACCGACTTTGACCCCAACCATCTGACCGCGCCCGCCGACATGGAAGCGCTCGACCGCTGGGCCATCACGAATCTCAACGAGCTGCTCGTCCGCTGTGAGGCCGCGTACAAGGACTACGAGTTCCTGACCGTCTCCCACGCCGTCAATGATTTCTGCGTCGTGACGCTCTCGAGCCTGTATCTGGACATCATCAAGGA
>CDYF01003104.1_pt1 | contig 31572 bp, 48 predicted proteins | sample 554801 | NCBI WGS metagenome assembly CDYF01 (sample SAMEA3182078, study PRJEB8094) | gut metagenome | biome: human; feature: gut; material: Stool; isolation source: human stools | place: Canada | collected 2012-11-20 | reverse complement strand
AGGAGAGATGTCCGAGTGGTTTAAGGAAGCAGTCTTGAAAACTGCCGTACGGCAACGTACCGTGGGTTCGAATCCCACTCTCTCCGCCATTTTTTATTGAATAAGTGTAACACACTTTGCTCTGGAGTAGTACTCAAGAGGCCGAAGAGGCGCCCCTGCTAAGGGCGTAGGTCGTCTAAACAACGGCGCGAGGGTTCAAATCCCTCCTACTCCGCCAAGAAAATCCCTCGTAGTTTCGTGAAAACTGCGGGGGATTTTCCTTTTGTCAGAAAAATCTAAAACGCCACAGACTGTAAAAGCCTGTGACAGTTGCACCCTCTGATGCACCCTGTTTTCTCTGCACCTGGCAGCTGGTGCGACAAATAACAAAAAGCCCCGGGGATCCATTAAGGTTCCACGGGGCTTTGCTATGTCACCATTTTCGTGGCGCAACGAAAATGGTTATGTTTTCGCAACGTCACGAAAACATTAGTATACGTTTTTCCGCTGCCGTTCCAGATACTGATCCGCAGCAATGGCCGCCGGGGTGAAAGAGTTATTCTTCCACCACGAGATCAACGCGGCCACGGTGGTAATGCCCGCCGTGACCAACTGCTCCACGGTGGCGCTCTCGATAGGCAGCACGGGCTTGCCCAGAGCGCTCAACACCTGATTGGTCAGTGCCAGCAGCAGGACAGCGGTGCGGGCGATGGTTGCGGTAGAGATGTGATACTTAGACATGGTTAGATCCTTTCTGCTCTGTGGAGCTTTCTGCTTTTTGCTTGAGGATATCCACGGCCTTGATAATGACCTCCGGGATCGGCAGCCCCATCAAGCCCGCATTTTCGATAATAGAGATCGTTTCATTGGCCACGAACGCGATAACGGCAGCGTCCCGCACGAAGTTGGAGCCCATCACGGCATCCAGACGGCAGGCAACCAGCACGATCAGCAGGGTCTCGCCCTTGCGGATCAGCCCCTTCCAGCCTGCGCGGCTTTCCAGCGTGCCGGTCTCGGTCTTGGGGCTTGCGTGGAAAACTCCCGCCACGATCAGACCGGTGATGTAGTCGATGGCCATAAAAATGACCAGCGTTTGCAGGGATGCGTCCCAGCCGCCGAAAAGGCTGGCAATCATGCTGCCGATCGCGCCGATGGCAAAACATACATAGTCTTTCACGGCTCGCCTCCTCACATCGTCCACCGGCTTTTGTTCGGTCGGGTGTCAACGTGCACCCAGCCCTTTGCCCGGCCTGCCTTGACGGGATAGCGGCCAACGCCGCCCCAGTTGTGCAGCAGGCTTTCCGCGTATGCTGCCACGTCCTCCACGCTGGTGCTCGCCACCTGAATGTCCGCAGCGCGGCCAAGCAGGTGCTGGCTGCTCTTGGAGCCGCCCACCTTGGCGTTGTGTGCGGGGGTGCGGTAGCCGCTGGTAATGGTCACTGCCTTGCCGAAATGCTCCCGGATACACTGGAGCAGCAGCACCAGCGCCTCGTCCACAAGGATCTCGTCAGAACCATCCTTGCAGCGAAACTCCCGCACCTTAAAGTCCGGTGCAAGCTTGCGGTTGCCGTCCTTTGCAAGGCTATACTGTCTGATCATCTCGTTTCACGTCCTTTCCTTACAGCCGCTTCAGCAGTGCTGCGATGGGCTCCATGTAAAACCGCTCGTAGCCTGCCTTGTTGGGGTGTGTGCCATCAATCGTGTACTTGTCGCTCAGCTCGCTGACGCCGTGGGCACCCATGGGCGGGGCGCATTCCTCAATATCCACATAGGGCACGCCCCACTTTTTAAGCGCCGAAAGGATCGCGGGCTTGTAGGTCTTGTACCAGTTTTCGCTGCTGGCAAACAGTCCGCCGTGCGGGAACACATAGGCCACACGCTTATCACTGCGTTTTTTGGCCAGATCGTCCAGCATCGCTTCCAGCGTACCGATCGTGTCCCCCGAATAGAACGCCGGATCAAAGCTTCCGTTCAGCGCGCCTAGCTTGGCATTGTTCCATGCATCATTCACGCCGCCCTCCAGCAGGATGTAGTCTGCCTTTTCCAGCTCCGTAGAGCTTTTCACGGTCATGCCGATGCTGGTGCGGTAACCGCCGTTCACATTGTCAGGGACCAGTGTCGCCAGCGTTGCACCGTCCACCGCTTCGTTGATCAGCTGCATTCCGTACCGGTCTGCAATGCACTTGCCGTAGCCGCCCGCGCTGCCCTTGCCATAGGCGATGCTGTCGCCTGCAACGTACAGTGTTTTTCCTGCCAGCGGGTCAATGATCTGACCGTTGATGTCGTATATCTCCATCTTACCACCCCTTATTGATATATGCTTTTATCCGGTTATCACTCAGCAGGCCCTTGTACACCTTGCACTGATACAGCGTGCCCGGCCAGAACTGCTGCTTTTTGCTGCCGTCCGCGCTCTGTGCCGCACCGATCAGGAAGGTCTGGGGCACATCGGTGATCGTGCCGTTGCTGGTCAGCCACCCGGTCATCGGGCAGTAGGTGCTGCCGCCGCGATATTTGTTGCCGTCGATCTGCACTGCATACCGCGTGCGGGTCTTGAGGTGCTCGATGCTGTCCGACAGGGTAACGCCGCCGTAGTTGTAGTAGGCGAACTCCGTCTTATTGTTCAGCGGGCTGCTGGTGGAGTTGAAGCCGGGCAGGTTGGCGGTGCTGCCGGTCTCAGTCAGGCAGTGCAGGAAAGCAGGCCATGTGCTTGCGTCAAAGTTGTCCCCCGCCTTTGCGTCCACCAGAATGGTGTACTGCGGCGACTCGGTGGATGCGTGCTCCAGCAGCTTCAGACCGGTGTCAAAGCCGCTGGTCAGCTCCGTTTCGGCGGGCAGGGTGTAGATCAGCTGTGCTGTCTCCGCCTGCGCAATATTCACCGTGCAGCTGGCGCTCTTGCCGCCTGCCGTAGCTGTCACCGTGCAGATGCCGGCCTTCACGGCAGTCACCGTACCGCCTGCCACCGTAGCAAGGCCGGCGGGCGAAACGCTCCACCACACCAATTTGTTGGCAGCGTTCGCGGGCAGCACCATGGCGGTCAGGGTCTGGCTCTCGCCCTCGCTCAGGTTCAGGATCGCGGCGCTCAGGCTCACGCTCTGCACCGGAATGTCCTGTGCACTGCCGCCCCACTCTGCGCGCAGGGCATTCAGGGCAGACTGTGCATCGCCGGTCTTGTAGGCCGCGTTTTCAAACAGGGTCAGCAGCAGTTCCTTTGCACCTGCGGTAAAGCCGCCGGCTGCTGCAATGCCCTCCTCCATGTGGTTCAGGTGGGCAGCCGTCAGGGTCTGGCCGTCCACAAAGTTTTGTTTTTCGTAGCTCATTCGTTCCTCCCTAAGCTCATTTTTCCAAGGACTGCCTGTCCCAGCACAGCAGAAGCCGTGTCCGTCGGTGGATCCGGCTGCGGAGGGTCTGGCTGATCTGGAATGCGGTCTTTCGGCCATGGGTTACAGGTTGCGGTGATCTTCACGGCAGCCTTGTACTCGCCGGGGGTCATCTCCACGTCCAGCTGCCCAGCCCAGACCTCACCGTCCCGAACAAAATAGAAGTGCAGCCATTGCCCTTGCAGCAGCGCTTCCAGCTGCGCACGGATAGACGCCCACTGTGCTTTGGGTCGGTCGCAGACAAACTCCATCGAGATATTCCGCTTTTTGTGGTGTACGCTGCCGTCTACGGCGCGGGTCAGATCCAGCAGAAAATCCGCGCCGGGCACCTCAACGAGCATAGAATCGGTTTCCGGTTTGCCGATCTGTGGAGAGTCGCGCTTGAGCCACAACCCAAAGTCCGACCGCATGGAGAGCGTGCCCTTTGGCGTTGTGATACGCATATCGTTCAGGCGGGGGCTTTGGGCGGCGAGCGCTTCCAGTGCGGCATAGTCTCTCATGTGTAGGTCACCTCGGTTCCGTCATCAGCGATCTGCACTGCAGGTACTGGAGCGGCGGGAGACTCAGGCGGGCTGTAGATTAGTTTTTTGCCGTCCCATACATAGTCGCTGCAGCTCGTGCCGTTTCCAGTCTCGGGAAATTCGTCAAAAACAGCCTCGTTGGGCTCAGGTACGGGCAAAAAGCTGATATGGTACCATGCGCCATTGTACAGTCTGCCATCAGAGCAGACCTTTGCCAGATACTTAAAGCCTTCTTTTTTCATTACATAAACCCATAAATCTTGTACGGTACGCACATACCGGCATCTTCTGACCAGCCGTCACCGCCTGGATTTTGGAGGTTGAAAGACCAGATACCCAGAACGGTCGTTCCTGAATAACTAGAGGTTCTTTCGTACCCGCTGCCGAACACGATACGGTCGTCATATACGGTCACGCTGCGTTTGTGCACGGTGTTCCATGGGTACACCATACTCATTTCCACGCCGTTCACGGGCACGATCATAGAGACCAGTCCGGCATTGCCGCCTCCCGCGAACCACGTCCCGCCTTTTTGGCTGCGGAACAGGATCAGCAGCGCAGAGTAGCTGGACAGGCCGCTCGGTCGGATAGTCTGGGCACCAAAAGTCGTTTCGCTGTTATACCAGAGCTCCTGCTTGTTTCGAATGCCGTTGAACGTAATGGCACCGCTGCTGATGGAACAGCTGCCCATGCCGTCCGTAATGGAGATGGCGTTGGACTGGATATTGACCATGCTGCTGCCATCCATGACCCGGATACCATCGTTCAGGATCTGTACCCGTTTGCCGGGCAGAGAATCGTGCCGGACGATGAGACCGTTCTGCGGGGTGAACTCCAGAAAGTTCGTGGCAGTTTTGGCAGCTTCGGCTGCATCCTGCTTTGCCTGATTTGCGGCGGTGTCATCGGTATACTTAGACGCTTTCACCCAGTCAGCAGCCTGATAGCTGCCGGACTGGCGGGCGGTCTGGCAGCGCAGGATATCACCGTCGTCGCCCTGCATCCAGATGTCACCCACGTCATAGGGCGGGGCAGGGGTGCTACCAAAGCAGCGCACCTTTCCGTCTGCGGCGGCCTGCGCCGCAGCAGCGTCTGCCAGAGCCTTGGCAACGCCCGTGTCCCGGATGACGGTCCAGCTGTAGGTGCTTCCATCCAGCACCCAGCGGTAGCCCAGACCGGTGAGCTTGTCGTAATACAGATCGCCGATGTGCTGCTTTTTGGCGGTGTCGGTCGTCCAGTTTTTTGCAGGCTCGTTTGCAGCGGTGGGCGTGCCGGCATAGAACCAGCTGGTGATGTTATCATCGATCTGGTTCTGCAGATCTCCCATCTTCACGACAGCATTCGAAAGCCCCTTGGAGATATCCGATAGCTTACTGTCTGTGCTGCTTTTGTAGGCAAACAAGCGCTTCAGCATATCCTGATGGTATTTCTCGGAAGTATAGGCGCTTTCCTGCAGCAGATTGGTCGTGCCCATGTTGGCCACCTGCCGGTCAGTCAGGGTGCGGCGGGTCATGCCGAAGGTGAACTCTTTCTGCGCAGGCTTTTCCAGTGGCTCCACTAGTTTTGTGCAGAGCATCACGGCATCCACACTGTGCGGTGTGCTGACAATGTGGGAGTACATGGCAAAATCCAGCCGGTCGGTGTCGTAGCCTGCATCCACAAAATCCACCGCCCGGATGACGTAACTGGTCTTCATTGCGTAGTTCTGCTGCAATGCCTGCACACCAGCGGCAAAGGTGTCGTTGGCGCTGTCTGTGTCCAGCTCTACAATGCGGGTAATGATGCCGAACTTCTGCACGGCTGCATCGTTCTGGATCCAGCCCTCCTGCAGATTATAGGAGTAGCCCGATGCAGGCAGATACTGCGCAACAGTAGCGGCATCTGTTTCCATGATGCCCCAGCGCTCCTCGTGCTTATCCTTGGAGGTGTCCCGCCACCACATGAGCTTGTAGTACCACTTGGAGGTGTCCACCGTGTGCTTGTTGCCGATAGGGTAGATGCGGGTGTACAGGTCGGTGGCATCGGTGGTTTCGCTCAAGTTGAGCAGATTGCGTCCGTACTCGATTTTCTGGGCGGTCTGCCGCTTGGCTTCCACTGCCTGATCGCAATAGTTCAGCACGTTCAGGCCGGTGGAGGAATCAAAGCTGCAATAAAAATACCCTCCGAACACCTTGAGCACCAGCTTGTCCAGAATGTCCCACACTTTACCGTAGTCCTCGCCAACGCCGTACTGGTCGGCATCGCCGAACTGCACCACAAGGTTGCCCAGCGCCGCCGTAACGGTGCCCAGCTGGAAGCATTTCATCTTGCTTTTCACCTGATCGTTGTGTGCGTCGATCAGGTGCTGCAAAAACTGGCGCAGGTTGCCTTTGTAGTTGAAGGGTGTGATGGAGGAATCGTTGAAGTAACTCAGTGCGCCCTCGCAGTACACCACCCGCCGGTTGTAAAAATCGGCCTCGTGCTTCAGCACCCGTCCGCGCCAGATCTCTTTGCCATCCCGCCGCACCTGTACCACCGTGCTCAGTTTTTGCAGCATATCGTACTGTGCATGATCCCGCGTCATGGTAAAAACAAGGCTGCCGCCCTTGCTGACCTCACGGGTCAGCTTGGGGGACAGCACCAGTGCCTGCGGGTCGTTGGGACGATAGAGCAGCAGATTTGCGTCCGGGTTGCCGTAGGGGTATGCATAGATCTCGTACATATCAGTTTCCTCGTTCGCTCAGCACCGTAAGGTCTCCCAGGCTTCTGTTCACGCTGGGGGTGATGATGCGTCCCACCTGCTCGCCGTCAAGCGCGATCACGCTGTTTCCGGCTTCCGGCAGATATTTCTCCACCACACCGTAGAGCCGCTCCATCTGCGCCTGCATTTTGGCTTGATATGCCAGCATGGCGTTGTTGTCCGGGTTCATGACATAGGGGTCGGTGCGGTAATCGTAGCCCGCAAAGGCACGCTCGTTACCGTACCAGTATGCGTCCTGAATGTCCTTGTAGGAGTATGCTTTCTGCGTGCTGGTAGTGCCGCTGCTCTTGCCCTTGCCAAACTTTGCAAACAGCGCAACGCCCAGCGCCACCACACCCGCCACAATGGCGATGATCGCGGCAACTTCCGGGTTCGAGATGATCAGGCTGCCAACATTTGCAATCAGCCCGCCTACGCTCTCTGCGATCGTGCCAAGGCTGCCCATGCTCCCGGCAAGGCCTGCGATTTTGGTGCCCGCGTTGACGGCAAAGTTGCCCATGCTCGTGCCCATGGTGCCCAGCACGCCCATGATCTTGCTGCCAACGTCGGAAACGTTGATGTTAAGTCCGTTCAGGATATCCTGCACCCCGCCGTTCTTGCCCAGCGCATTGCCCAGACCCTTGGCAATACCGTCCGCGATGCTGCTGCCGATGTCCCAGGCTTTCTGCGAAATGCTGCTGATCTTATCACCCAGCGCCTTGTTCAGCTGCTGGATGAGGTTCTGCCCGAAATCGTCAATGAGCTTCTGGCTTTCCGGTGCAAGGCCGTTGTACAGGGTGGACAGCACCCACTGCCCGATGGACTTCCAGTCCTTGCTTTTTACGGCAGAGATCAGCGTGCTGAAGGTGCCCAGCACGCCCTTGTCGGCCTCCTTCTTCCAGCCCTGCAGCAGACCTGAAAAGTTCTTGGAGGAGGCTTCCTCCAGCGTTTTTGCCACCTGCTCGGTGCCGTCGGCGGCGATGGTCTTTACCTCCTTCACCGTGCGCAGCGCACCGTCGATGATGGCGGTGTAGGTCTTGGTGATGGTCTGTTTCTGGCTCTCGGTGCCGTCGGTCAGGGTCTCGGTTACGGTCTGGGTGGCGGTGCGGATACCATTCACCAGCGTCTCGCTTGTGGAGGTGACAGAGGAGGCAAGTTCCCGCACCGTTTCCATGATCTGCTGCACGGTCTTTTTGCCGTTTGCGCCGATGGCGGTAATGGTCTTGATATCCTTCAGCACGCCGTTCACCAGCTGGCGGCTGGTCTCGGTGATGGTCTGCTTCTGCTGTTTCTGCCCGTTGGAGAGCACCTCGTCGGTGGTCTGGGTGGTGCGGGTGACCTTGCCCAGCACCTCGGTGACAGTGTCAGCGTAGGAGCTGACCACAGAGGCTGCCGTGGCGGTCTTGGATGCTGCCGCAGCGGCTGCGCTCCCGGACTTGGTATAGGCCGGGATGGCAATCTCTGCCATAGTCTGGGCGCTGCTGCCAAGGCTTGTGTTGGCGCTCGCCCAGCTGGCAGCCCAGTTGTCCTGTTTGCCGCTGGCGGTCTCGGCCAAAGAAATACCGGCAGTGACAGCGGTGGCGGCATTGCTCACCACATTGCCCTTGCCGGTCAGGCCCTTGATAAAGCCATCGATCAGGTTTTTGGCCCACTGCACTGCCTGTGCGGGCAGGCTCTTGATCCAGTTCAGCGCACTGGAAAAGCCTCCCTTGAAGGCTGCCAGCATACTGCTGCCCATGCTCTTTACGCCGTTCGCCACGCCGGTAAGGATGTTCTTGCCGATGTTCAGCCAGTTAATGGCAGAGATCACCGACAGCACCGCCTGCAGGATCTTCTTCCAGTTGGCCAGCAGGGCGGAGCTTGCCTGCCAGATGCCCGCGATCAGCTGTACGATGATGGAAACACCCTGCGCAAGGATCTTGGGCATATTGTCGTTGATGATGCCCGCAATATTGATGATGATATCCGGCACATAGGCGATCAGCTGCGGCAGACCGGCGATCAGGCCGTTGAGCAGCTGGGTAATGCAGTTAAGACCTGCATCCACAAACTGCCCCGCGTTGGCGCGCAGCTCCTCGGTAAAGGAGAGCAGCTGCGGCAGGGCAGTGGACAGAAACGCCGGGATGCCCTGCGCAAAGCCCGCCGCCAGACTGCTGACCAGCTCCGTGCCGGTCTGGAGCACCTCCGGCACAAGGCCGTACACCAGCTGCGGGATGCCCGCCAGCACGTTGCCGATCATGGGCAGCAGATTGCCCTGCAAAAAGGTGCGGGCGGTATCTGCCAGTGCCTGCATGGGTGCGGTCAGGTCTGCGCCGGTGCTCCAGTCGCCCAGTACGTTCTGCGCTGCTGCCTTCATGGCTGCAAAGCTGCCGGTCAGGGTGGTGGCGGCTTCCTTCGCCGTAGTGCCGGTGATGTCCAGATCGGTCTGTATAATATGGATGGCGCTGTACATATCCGCCAGATTTCCCAGCTCGTAATGTACGCCAGAAAGCTTCTCTGCATCGGTCAGCAGCCGCTGCATCTCTGCCTGCGTGCCGCCGTAGCCGAGCTTGAGGTTGTCCAGCATGGTATAGTTCTGCTTCGCAAAGCCCTGATAGGCATTCTGGATGGATGCCATGTCAGTGCCCATCTTGTTAGCGTTGTCCGCCATGTCCACCATGGCCATGTTGGCCAGCTGCGCAGCGGCGTTTGTGTCCTTACTCACGCTGGACAGCAGACTGGCGGCAAAGCTGGTGGTCTGCTCCATGTATTCGTTGGCGGACAGACCCACCGTCCGGTACGCCTGTGCGGCATTGTCAAAAACAGTTTGCTGGGACTGCATCAGAGATGCATATTCGTCTTTGACGGCATCCACCGATTTGCCCACGGACTTGGCATATTCTTCTATGCTGCGTCCGCCCGCACCGAACAGCGTTTCGATGCCGCCGATGCTCTGCTGCAATGCGCCGCCAAGGTTCAGAGAATCCGAGATCATCTTGCCGATGCCCGCAGCAGCAATCACCTTTTTCAGGGTGCCCACCAGCTTTGTGCCCAGCAGCGTGCCGGCGCTTTCACCGGCAGAGGATGCCTCGCCGCCCATGATATGGCTGATGCTGCCCTGAATGCCATCGGCAGAGGGCACGATCTGGACATAAGCCTTTGCCAGTTCAATGCCGTTTGCCATCTGGTTCACCTCCTTCTGCGGCGCGCATCGCCGCCTCAAATTCCTCGGGACTGTCAAAATATTGCACCGGGCTGTCCTCGGATTCTGCTTCTGTCTTGCCCAGCAGGGTGTTCAGGATGGATGTGGGCGGTTTCTCGTCCGCATTCGCAAGCCGTCCGATGCGCCAGCAGATGACCTGCAGGGTGTCTAGTTCAGCCGCCTGCAGGGTCTGCGCAAGGGTCAGTTTCTGCCCATGCAGCACCATCATGCTGCGGCTGTCCGGCGGCAGACCGGCGGCCAGAGTGGCCGCCAGCCGCACCGGCAGGGCACGCCAGTTCAGCAGGTTGTAATACTGGACAAAATCGCAGATCAGTGCGTCCTCGTCCGTTGCGATCAGTTCGGCGAGGATGCAGAGTTTTTTCCGGCGTTGATGGACTGGAACAGCTCCATGATGGCGCTCTCAACGGCAGACGCAGGCACGCGGCCGTCCTCGGTACGCAGATGGTCGTACAGGCGCTTTTTGCCGTCCTTGCCCAGCAGCTTTACGACCAGCCGGGACATGGCCAGTGGGTTGCCCTCGTCCAGATCAGACAGTGCGTCCAGCACCTCCATGTTGTCCAGTGCGCTCTCTTCCAGTTCAATGGAAAAGCCGGATTCGGTCTTTGCAGTAATCATGATAGTCCTCCTTACTTACCGGCGCTCTGCATATACTCGTAGTGGGTCTTACCATCCGTGTCGGCAATCGCGGTGATGGTGGTCTGGTAACCAACGGCAGTGCCGTCTGCATAGGTGATATCACCCACAGAGGTTACAGTGCCGCAGGGGATGACCACGCGCTTTTTCACATTGTTCTTCAGCACCATTTCCACAACGTAAGCATAGAAGGGCAGATCGTCGGCGCTGGCCTTGACGGTGATGCCAGTCTCCAGCGTGCCGGTGACGTTGTCGGCGCCGTATACGGTCTTCAGCACTTCCTCGTTCAGCGCCTCGATCAGCGTGCACTGGAAGGTATCCGGGCGCTCGGTCATCAGGCTCAGCACGGTATCGCCGCCCCATGCAGCGGTATTTTCGTTAGAGGGGGAGTTGGAGTTGGTCAGACCGTCCTTGGAGATATAACCCAGAGACTTGAATTCCGGGTCCAGCTCGCTCTTGGCGTCCGTGGGCAGAGCCGTGCCCAGCGGTGCGCACCAGATAGCGCCGCCGACCTTGGGCTTTGCTGCGGTCACATTTTTTGCATTCATAGAAAATGCTCCTTTCGTCAGTAATGCACCACCTCAAAAACTGCCTGATACCGGGGCAGCTTGCGGGTGGTGTCCGGGAAATTGTAGTCGGTGTTCAGCGTGCAGGAGACGATCTCCGGCAGGGTGTCCGCGTCCAGCATGGTCTGCACCACACGGTGGCTCAGCTGCGCAGCGGCATGGTCGCTGCTGCCGTAGGACTGCACTGCCAGCGTAGCGGTAAAGATGCCGTCCTTGTAGCTGGAGCCGGTCTTTTCCAGCACACAAAAATTGCCGGAGGGCTTCTCCGGCACGGACAGATAACAGGGGAAAGCGTTTTCACGCAGATAGTTCTGGATGGTTTCTTCGATCATATCACTTCAGCGCCTTCAGAATAGAGTTGGTGTCGGCGTTCTCTTTGCGGGCGGCGGGGCTTTCGGCGCTTACCTTGGCCACCACGCGGGTGCTGGCTTTGTAGTAGCTGGCCTTGTAGCCCTCGCCAAGGCGGTTCTGCGCCGCAAAGGCGATGCCGGTCAGGGCGTTCTCCATCTCCGGGCTTTGCAGCAGCTGCCGCACGCCCTTGCGGTTCAGCTTGATGATTACCTTACTCATAGTGCTCCACCTGCACTTTCTTGTTCCAGCGCAGCGGGATCATGGTCTCGATGCCCTGCACAGCCCCGCCGCAGGTGCGGAAGGTCTGCCCGAAAAACGCCACCCGGACGTTGTCCCAGTTGTGGGTATCGCCCTTTGGGATTGCCAGCGTATAGGCGATGCGCCGCCCGGTCAGCTGCAATTCGGTGGTGATCTCCTCGGCAGTGGGCTGCCCCACCAGTACGTTGTGCACGGTGACGGGGCTTTCCTCGTAGATGGGATCGTGGAAGCCGTCCTCGCCGGTCTTGGTCTTTTCATACAGGATGATGTCGATACCCTTCAGCATAAGTCCTCCAGCGGGCTGTGTGCGCCCAGCCTGCTGCCCACGCCCAGCAGCTTTTTTTCCAGCTTGGAAAGATACAGCTCACCGGTAGAGCCGCCGCTCATGGTCCAGCTCTGGCTGTAGCCCAGCGCTGTGGCAGTTCCCTGCGTTGCGCCCATGGGGAAGGTGACAGCGTCCCCGCTGTCGTCCTCGCCCAACTGACGGCGCACCATCCGGCAGGATACCAGCCGCTTGCGGTCAGTGTCGGCATCGGCGTTGTAGGCGTCGATGATAAGCGCCGCCTCGCTCAGCAGGGCGGTGCAGCGGCCGCGCTCCTCATCCGACAGGACGCGGAAGCCTGCCTCCACGTCCTGCAGTTCTGCGTAGCTCATGGCGGCACCTCATCAGGTGGCGGTCTCGGTGCGCTTGATGTACAGGGTCTGGGGCTTGGAGACCTTCAGACCATACACCTTGCGGCCCTGCACAGCGGATGCGCCGATGTACTTGCCGGAGCCGGACAGATCCTGCAGGTGCACAGCGGTCTGCCACTCCATGACGCGGTGGCACCAGTTGGGATGACCGGCGATGAACTCGGTGGTGGTCTTTTTGCTGCTGACGCGGGTGGTGGACTCGTAGTCCATGTTGTTGCTCTCGAACACGTTGAAGCCCGCAATGCGGCCGACAACGCCCTGCTGCACCATCTCCTGAGACAGGTCGCCCTGCTTGATGAAGTGCTCGTCCAGCATCAGCACCTCCAGATACTCCGGGGACGCGATGAGGAAGCGGCCCTCGTTGGGTACGCCCTTGCGGCCCAGCACCCGCTTGGCTTCCAGTGCCAGCTTGTAGGCGTTGGCCTCGGTGGCGGCGGTCTTGGTGGCGCTGATGGTAGCACCGGCTGCGCTTTCTAGCGCGTCGATGGACTTCTTGTCGATGGACAGCGCCAGAGAGTAACCGGCACTATCCAGACGCTCTGCCACAATGTCATCGGGCACGCTGTCGGCATCGTAGCCGTCGATCAGCTCGTTGACTGCCTCGTCGTGGTCGATGTTCAGATCCAGATAGGTGGTGGTGCCCACATCGGCAGCAACGCCGTTGGCCTTGTCGTACTCCTTGACGGCCACCTCGGTGTCGCGCACCGGGATCTTGACCTTGCCGGAAGTGGGGTCGCCCTCGTAGCGGCTGTTGAAGATGAGATTGTCGCGGGTCACCAGCGTGTTACGCAGCTTTACGTCCACATAGGATGCCCAACGCTCCTGATTTGCATGTGCCATAAAAATACCTCGCTTTCTCCGTGCTGCTGCACGGGTCAGATTTTCAGATTCGGGTTCAGTTTGCTGAAGGCAGCCAGAACGCCGTCCGGCTGGCTGGGGATATGGTTTGGAGTACCGCCATCCCGGACGTTGGGATACCCGGCAGGCTGGGTGTCGCCGAACGCCCACGGGTTCGCCTTGACCGCATTCTCCAGCGCCTTGTTGATGTCGGTGGTGCGGTCTTTAGAGCCCTTCAGGGCATCCAGATCCAGCAAAGCGCGCACTGCATCCACGCTGCGGCCCTTCTTGCCGAGGATGGCGGTGTTCAGGGCACTGTCAAAGGCAAAGCCATCGGCCTGCGCCTGCATATCCGCCTTCAGCTTGGTCACCTGCGCCTGCAGCCCGGCAACGTCCACACCGTCAAAGGCCTTCAGGCCGTCCTGTGCGGTCTTGAGCTGTGCCTGTGCGCTGTCTAGCTGGGTCTGCAAGGCTGCGGCTGCGTTTTTCTCCCGGGTGATGTCGCTGCCGTTCTCCTGCATGAGCCAGTTCAGCTGCTCCTCGGTAATGCCGGGGATCTTGTTCTTTACGTCTTCGCGTTTCATGGTGGAAACTCCTTTCTGCTTGTAAAACCTCGGTTTGGTGACGCAGTTCTCCGTCTGCGTCCGGTTGTGGGCAGGGTACGCACTGCCCGCTGCGATGGTGCCCGTTTCGTCCTCATGCGGGCAAAATGGGCATAAAAAAGCACGGTGCAGTCTGCATCGTGCTAAAAATAGGTAAACAAAAACCACGGTGCGTGTGCATCGTGGTTTAATCCTTATCTGCAAGGGCTTTGAGATATTCACCGTACAGACGCTTCTGCTCGGCTCGTTCTGCTTCAATCTCAGGGGTGGAAATCGTAGCACGGCTCGGAACGCGATGCGTCCTTTTGTACTCTGCGACAAGGTCACGCTCCCGTCTTACACTTTCCTTCCACAGTTGTTCTATCTGCTCTTTGGTGTGGCTCACTTGTGCACCTCCCAGCGACTATAACTAGTCACGCCAAGCTGCTTGCAGGTTTCTTCAATGATAACGTGCAGCTCGTTTTCTTCGATATCATCAACGCCCATTCCACGCTCGGCCATGTACAGCAGTGCATGATCTTGCACATCACTTCTGACACGATCCCACTGTTCAAAAGTGATGTTTTCAGGAACTACAAAGCGATACCTGTATTTGTGATCAACCGCTTCCATGATTCGGGTTCCATCTGCAAATGCTGCCGGAATGTCCGCATCGAGGCTAAAGGAATACTGTGTAGTATCTGGCGGGTGTGTATGGATGTTGTAACTATCTTTCAGTTTACCATCCAAATACGAACAGTCAACCCCTCTGGGATTGTTGTCTGTCATATAATAGACTTCGCCGTTCCGGGTGATGACCATCATGTTCTCGACTTTGGAACTGGCGTAATTGCTGCAAAAAGAATCCTTGAGGGCTTCTACCTGCTGAGCGTCGTTCAAATCAACTTTTCCAAGGAACCTGTGAACTGTTTCACCGTTTTGCCCGGAAGAGCCACCGCTGCCGCGCTGGCTGTGTAGCGTGGCCTCAGCCTTTCTTGCCGCATACGCCGCCCGCTTCTGGGCGTTGATGGTATCCTTCCGGGCGGCGTAGTCGATGCGGCGCATGGCGTTCACATCGCTGCCGGCATCCCGGTACTGCTTGAGGTATTTCTCCGGGTCGTAGCCCGCAACGCTTGTGCCGGAATGGAACCGCACCGCAAACTCACAGTCACAGTTGGAATGGATGTGCTCCGCGTGCCCATTCTTCAGCAGCTTCTGGCTGGCGGTCTGCCAGCCACGGGAGGCCAGCGTGATGCAGAAGGGGCAGGTGTCCCCGTTGGGCACCCATGCCCACTGTGCGCCGTCCCGCACCGCGTTGTGCAGGGTGGTGTCTGCGCCCGCCCGCTTGACCAGACGGCTCACGCCGCTGGGCAGATTCTCGGGGTTCTGGTCCTTGGTGGCGTGCACCATGCGGGCAACCTCGCCATAGCTGGCAGTGGCAGCAGGCTCTGCTGCGGGCAGCAGCATCCCCTCGGCCTCGGCCAGTGCGTCGTACATCTGGCAGGCCAGCTCCGCGCTGCCCTCGCCGTACCGGGTGATGACTGCGTAGGCGTAGGAGATCAGCTCCTCGGTGTTTTCGGTGCCGTGCAGCCGGATGTACTCCCGCATTTTCTGCCCGGCAGCCTCGTTCAGCCGGGAGAGCCGGGCAATGTAATTATTCCACGTCCGTGTCGTTATCTGCATCGTCCATCTCCATCAGCAGCGCCTGTCCGCGCGCCCGCTGCTCCTGTGCCCGGATGCGCCGGATATCTGCCTGATCGAAGCCGATCATCTCCAAAAAGGTGTCGGTGCTGGCAAACTCCTGCCGGGCAGTTGCGATCTTGATGGCAGCGTCCGCAGTCACGGCCACGCTGGGCATGGCGGGGTTTTTGAAGTGCGCCATCACGCCGCGCTCGTCCTCGGTCAGCTCGGTCAGCGATACGTTCCGGGCAATGGCCTGCGCCATGCAGGCGATAGTATGCAGGGCATCGCCGTTGCCGGTGTTCAGCTGCTGCGCCATCAGCACCAGCGTCTGGCTCTGGGCAAGAATGGCATCGCTGCTGGTGGGGTTGGCATCGTTCACCACGCCCACGTCCATCACGGTCAGACCGGTGGCTGCCGCAAACTGGGTGGCGGTCATCCGCATTTTCTCCACATGGGGCTGTAAGCTGCCCTGCGCCAGCTGCCCAAAGACTGGGTTTTCGCCTGTCTCCGGGTTGGAAGTGGCGGCGATGAGCGCGCCGACATACTGCTTGAATTTATCGGAGGTAATGGCGTCATACTGTTCATCGGTCACACCGAGAATGTACTTCTGTGGCGTGGTGTCAAACTCCAGCGCGATGGTGGCGTTGGCCACGGCGCGCACATAGTCGTCGATGAGGGAACGGATGGCGCGTTTCAGGCGGCTGCGGCCAAAGGGCTTGTTGCTGGTGGCGTTCCAGATCAGCGGCTCCATCAGCGGACGACCCATCCGGTGGGATGTCCGCTCCGCCGTCCAGCTGCTGCCGTTGGAACTCAGCACGATGACGTCGGTGTCGGTGTAGAAGTTGACCAGCGCAGGCCGCCAGCTGTCTTTCTGGTGTTCGTCCTGTACCGTGTCGATGATGGCAAGCCCGCAGTCGATACGCCCCTTCTCGCCGTTCCAGAGCGCGGAGGCGGTGGCAGGGGAGTGGAAGCGGATGCGGCAGCCAATATCCGTATCTGCGGACAGGGTGGCGAACACACAGCCGTATTTCAGCTGATCCCGGCAGGCCTTGGCATAGGCCGCAATCAGACGGTTATCTGCCACCAGCTTTTGCAGGCCGTCCAGTGCGCCGCCGTTGCTCACAAAACCATCGAACATACTGCGGGATGCCAGCGCGTCCACCGCTTTCTGCCCCCAATTGCAGCCCACCTCCAGCTTGTTCAGCCCCTTGGGCAGCGCAATGCCAAGGTTCACGTCCTGCAAGGTGACGTGCCCCTCGTAATATTTGTCCTTAGTGGCGTTGCGGCTCTGGTGGTAATTGTAAGCTTCGGTCAGCTCAGTCAGCTGCCGCTGTTCCTCCCCGGTCAAGCCCGGCACAGTGCCAAAAGAAAAGGTGGTGGTCATGGTGCTCCTTTCACCCGATGCGCATCTTGCGGGTCGGGTCGCGTTTACAGGTCTTTACGCCCCACAGCGCCAGCGCACAGGCTTCTACCGGCAGGCTGTTGTCTCCGCCAAAGCCGTACCCGCCGCCGATGGGGCGCTTGATGGCGGTGCGGGCGCTCTCGTCCAGCACGGTCTGCGGCTGATACCATGTCAGGCTGTGCTCGCTGATGCCGTTGGTAAAGCCGCCCACGGCGGCGATCACGTCCTTGGTGCCTGGGCGGATCACGGCGTTCTTTGCCCGCCACACCTCTTTGATGCGGTCGGCCAGCACGTCCACGCCGTTGCGTCCGTCAATGACCACGCAGCTTGCCTTGTCGTACCGCTGGTTGAGCCAACCCGCCAGCCATGCAAGCCCCTGCCCGGTGGGGCGCAGGTCGATCAGGGAAACGCGGGCAGGGCCGTCCTTTGGCAGCACTGCGCCGCACAGACAGACCGCGCTGCCGTCCGGTGCAAACTTGATGCCGTAGGCGGTCTTGCCCTCGGGCTTTTGCTCCTCGCTGGCGCAGGCTGCCCACGCGGCGGGGTCGATGGCAAGATCCAGCTGCTGGGTGGTCTCCGGGCTCCACCAGCCCAGACGTTCCCGGGCAAAGGTGTCCGGGTCCAGCTGCTCGGCCTCGCCCTCAATGGTGGAAAGCTGGATGCGCCGCCCCAGCGCAGGGTTAGTGGCTGCCCAGCGCGCCGGGTCCTTTACGTCCCCGATCTTGTCCACCGAGAACTCGAACCATGCAGCTTTTTTGGCATCGCCGTCCAGAGCGCGGCGGCGCAGCGCCCGGAACACGGTGCCCACGGCATCCGGTCCCGGTGGCGTGCCCACATAGATGGTCTGCGGGTTCAGGCTGGCAGAGATGGCGGGCAGGAAAGAGCCCTGCGCGGTCTCGTCCAGCTCCTGCGCCTCGTCAAAGATCAAAAGGTCGCCGTGCTGACCGCGTCCGCCGTTGCGGGTGCGTGCCAGAAACTTGATGCGGGCACCGCTTTTCAGGATGATCTGCTCCCGCCCGAGGGCGGTGCGGATCTCCTCCACATACCGCCGCATCCGCGCACCCTCAAAGAAGGCGCGCATCTCCTCAAAGGTCTCGGTGGCGGTCTTTTGCAGGTGGGCAGTGTAGATGACCGTTTCGTTGAACAGCAGCATCCCGGCCTCGGCACGTCCCTGCACCAGCAGGCTCTTGCCGTTCTGCCGGGGCACACTGCCGCCCGCTGTGGGCGCTGCCCACTTGCCGGAAGGGGTGCGCCCCATCCAGTCCTCCAGCACGTCACTCTGCCACGGATCCGGGATGGTACCGCCCGCCCGCAGAATGCGCACGGCATCGCCGCCGTCAGTGCTCCGGTACGCCGGAGCGATGCGTGCGGACGGCTCCTGGCTTCCCATCCTGCTGCCGCTGCGCGAGGATCGCGCCGACTTCGTCGTCATCGCTGGGTGCTCCCTCCATTTCCTCGATCTCCCGGATGGTGTCCCGGTACTGCTTGGCCAGCTGGGGCAAAAGTCGGGCATCCTCGCAGCTGTCGATATTCTTTGCCAGCACCAGCGCAAGCCGCTTGAGCTGCTCCAGACGGCCGCCGCTGGCGGTGATGCTTTTCATGGTTGCCATGTTTGGATGCCCCTTTCAAAAAACTTCCTGTGTGTAAATCGGCGCTGGACAGCGCGGAGTCGCCGAGGGCTGCGGGAGGGGAACCCTCCCCACCCTACCACTCGCCGTCGCTGACCTGCGGAATGCGGCGTGGTTTTGCCCCTTTTTTGCCGGTTTTCGGGCTATTTTGCCCGGTTTTGTTGCCTTTTTGCGCATTGCAGAAATAATGCGCCGCTTGCAGGTTCGTCCAGTCCTCAGCCGCTGCCCGCGCCGATGGATACCCGAACTGCCGCCATCTGGATACAGGCCGGATCTCGTCCACCACAAAGGAGAGCGGATGCTGCGCGTCTGAAGGCTCATCGTAATGAATAGGACCGAAACGCCCATGACAGATGCCGCATTCGCAGCCCATTGCCCGCAGCCGCTCCCGATGCTTGCGCCGCAGGTTGCCGTTGGCATAGCGCGGGTTCGTCATGGTGCAGGCCTCCTTTGGCAGCGTTGTGGCTACAGTGTGCAGCCCCTCACAGTCCGCTGTACCACAGACAGTCCCGGGATATTTGCAGGGGGCGGCACTTGCGGGAGGAGCAGGGTATAAAAAGACCCCGGGGGTGTTTTACAAGCCCGGGGGGTATAACATAAGCCGTTGGCCGGATTCGAACCGGCACCATTCCATGCCAGCCCGCTGCGGTGATTGGTCGCAGTTGCCTGTCATGGATGTATCATCAATGTTGACCCGCCTGCAACAGCGGCGCTCTGCGCTGAGCTACAACGGCATAGGATGGAGTGCGCAGCTGTCAGCAACGGCAGCTTACTGGGCAGGATGGTGACAAAGGAACCCGCTTGGCGATACGCTGCCACGCACTCCGGGATGATGCTGTGACTGCCATGTATACCCAGTGGCCCCGCCGGGGTGTTGTCCTCAACAGTGCCACGGATACCAAAACATAAATTGCCCAGCTGGTACATTCAGGCTGTTGGTCGGTAAGGTGTTCCCCTGTCGCAGCCGGGCAATGCAAAAGCCGCAGGGTGTTGGATGTTGTCCAGCTCCTTGCGGCTTTCGCAGTCTAATAATATCACAGGTCAAACAGTGCAAAACAGTGCGTCTTTCATCAAAAACAGTGCAAAACAGTGCGCTTTGCTTCAAAAACAGTGCGTTTACTGACACTCCGGGACGTCGAGAGCCTTCACAGCACGCTTGTGCCGCCGGTATACGCGGCTCACGTCCATGCCCATCTTGACGGCGATCTGCTCCCACTTCTTGCCGCCGATGTAACGCAGGTACAGGATTTCATAATCCTGTATGTCCACGGTCTGCTTCATGACGCTCAGGATCTCCTTGCAGATCCGCTGGCACTCCATCACCTGCGCGTTGGCTGCCTGCATAGCGTCCGTAATGCGCTCCACAGAGCGGGGCAGCGCCTGACCGTCACCAGCGCCGCCGGGAACAGGGGAGAGAACCTGTGTGATATGCTCCGCGTCTGTACGGTACCGCTCTACCTCTTCCAACTTGATCTTTTCCAGCTTTGCGGCCTTGCGGTACCGCCGCAACCATTCCTTTTTTTCTTCATAGGTCATCGGACTGCATCCTCCTCCGTTGTCTATTTAGGCTCCCATTGCATAGACATTGCATTTGCAATGCCGGGAAATGTTTTGCTTCTTACCTTTGCGCTCCTGTGTCCGCTTTTCGCCCATGCGTCACCGGTCTTTTTTGCACGGTGATCCGATGCAGACACCCATTTAGAGGTCGGCACAACAACATCTGTTGCGAAAAGCATAGGAAGATTTTTCAGCCACAAACAAGTTGTCTTTATATACGGATCTCCAAACATATACGGCTGAATGATCTGGCTGTATTGGGGCAGTTCCCAAATTTTCATAGGGACAGGGTTCTCTATCGCAATCCGTTCCACATCGGAATTCCAGAATTTCAGAAAAAAATCTCGTGCTCGGATTCCGTTCTCATACCGAGGTTCTTGAATTTTTCCGTTGACTATCAAACGGTTTGCGCCGGCTTTGGATAAGTAGGTGCAAGGCGGGTGTGCAATCAAGAGATCCCATGCGTCAATGTAGTGACTTTTATCGTCCATCGTTATGACCTGCCCCCCATCAAGAGGTGCCAAAGCATCTCCGTGTATGTGCCACTCAGGGTGTCCTCCAGACGGTTCCTGAACGTCACAAGAATACGCCTCATGTCCCCGCAGTCGAAACGCTTTGCAAACCGCTTGTGACTCCTCGCAAGCTATAAGCACACGCATTTCATTTTCCTCCGTATGGCTCTGGCAGCTTTGCCCATGCAAGGACTTTGCGCCCGGTGGTGTGCAGGTCGCCGCGCCACTTTCCATCAATGGTGCAATCAGTGACTACATAGCGCCTGCCGCCGGGCACCTCAAATGTGACAAGAACCTCGCCGGAGGTCATTTCAAACATTCCGGGCCGCCATTTATCGGTGTCCTTAAACTTGTAAAAGATCGATTCATGCTCGGGCGGTTTTCCGTACTGCCAGTTCGGCCAGCGTGCCAGGTCGTTGACCTGGCACTTGTCAATGTACGCCTCAACATCTTCCATGGTCTGAATCAGGCCCAGATCATAGCCGTTGCGCAGCAACGCTTTAAGCCGGCAGCGGTCAATCAGTTCTGTATCATTCATTTTGTGCGCCCTCCAAATTTTTCAGATCTGGCTTTTTAGGCAGCGGCATCCAGACCGGAAGGCAATCCGGGAAAGCTGCCACCACGTTCCACGGCCAAGCTGTCGTGCTCCTGTCGCCGCGGTTCATGTTGATGCTCAGGACGCAGCCGTCCTCGTTTGCGTCCTCTGCGGTGGGTTTTCTCTCTACCGTTCTGATCCATCCCGGCCACACGGTTGGCTCCAAATCCGGGATAAAATAGTTAAGCGGAACACCACAGGCATTTGCGACCTTGCGCAGAGTTTCAACCTTTGGGGTTAAGCGGCATGATTCATACAGACGCACACTGTTGATTGAAATTCCTACTCTTTCGGCAAGTTCAGCCTGCATCAGCCCAGCATTTTTGCGTGCCTGACGGATCAGTTTTCCCATTTCCATTTTTTGTTTACCTCCTGTTTACCACCCCGCCGGGATATCCTCATGATCCGCCGGGGCAAAATCCTCGCTGTAGTTTTCGGACGGATCAGGCGCATGCTGCCACTCATGATATTGCGGCTGCCACCACATGGACACTCTGCCGGTTGCGCCCTCGCGGTTTTTCGGAATGCGAAGGCTAACGTCAAAGTAATCATTCGGGCCCTGCAGCTGACGCTCTCCGTCCACTTGGCTCTCGATGAAAACAACAGCGTCCGCGTCCTGCTCGATGGTGCCGGATCCGCGAAGGTCTCCCAGTGATGCCTTTTTGGTGCCGCCGTTGCGATCCGTTACGCGGTTCAGCTGCACAAGCTCCACAATGGTTGTTCCGGTCTCCATGGCAAGCTCTTTCAGGCTGCGGGTAACGTCAGCAAGACGCTCCTGCTCCTTGCGCCCCTGCTGGGTGTCGGAGATCAGACCGATGTGATCCACAAAGACCACACGCGGGCGGTATTTCATGACCCGGGCGCGGATATCGTCCACGGTCATCCGGGTGCCATCATCGTAGATCATGCCGGTGTGTCCCTTGATGAGGGCAAAAGCGTTGTTCAGGCTCTCCCGCTCCTCCTCGGTCAGCTTGCGGTCACGCAGCCGGGTGGAGTTGATGCGGGTCAGTTTGGACATGGTGCGCAGCATCAGCTTGCGCCTGTCCTCCTCCATGGTCAGGTAATACACCTGACAGCTATTACTCAGGCGCAGAGCCAGAGCGAGAGCCAGATCTGTCTTGCCGTGTCCGGGACGTCCAGCAATAACGGTGACCATCTTTTCACCGAACAGACCCAGCTCGTCCAGTTCACGCCATGCCATCCTGACGCTGGTGTCTGGCTGCTGCAGCCAGTGGAGCGTTTCGTCCCAGACCTCGGCAAACTCCTTGACGTTCGCGTCCACCGATTCCCGCCGCAGGTGATCCTGCTCTTTCAGCGCCTCGCTCAGATCCCGGCAGATGGTGTCAGAATCCGCAGGGTTCATGGAGATCTTGGCAGCAAGCTCCAGCAGCAGGCGCTTGCGGTAGTCCTCCATCACCAGCGCCTCATAGTCCTGCACATGGCTGATGGTTGGCACGGTCTCTGCTGCCAGCACGATCAGAGGCCGGAAGTCAGCGCCCAGCATCCGCTCCAGTATCACGGCATCCACGTTGTGCCCGGTATCCAGCTGCAGCTTGATGGCTGCGAACAACTGCCGGTATGGCCCTTCCTCGAACATGGCCGGGGTCAGACGCTGCACGGTATCCTTGCACGCCGCCGGGTCTAAGATTGCAGCGCCGATCACAGCAAGCTGATGCTGCTGCGCAGTGGAGATCTTGTTGTTTGTCACGCTCCTACACCCCCCAGCAGGTCTGCGAGGGTCGTGTCTTTGGTGATCTTGCGGGGCTTATCCGGTGCAGGCTGCGCGATATGTACCGCCGCCGGGGTCTTGTCCACAAAATCCTTGACCGCAAACACGCCCGTCCATCCGTTTTCAACGCTCTGGTTCAGCATCGCGATGGCGTACCCGGCACGATCCTTCACGCCCGCCTCATCCACAAGCCGCTTGATGGACTTGCAGATCTTCTTTGCAACCAGAGGGCTCCACAGCTTTTTCTTGTCCTTCTTGGCAAGCGCTTGCCGGTGCTGGTCAAAATCCATCAGGGCGTCATACAACCCGCCGGGTGCACCACGGGAAAACTCGTCAAATACCTCGGCAACGGTCAGGCTGCTCGGCTCCTCCCGCGCCCCCGCGCGGGGTTTGTTATTATTAGCTTTATCGCTTTTATTATTGTCCGGCAATTTGCCGGGGGTCTTGGCGGCAACTTGCCGGGGGTCTTGGCGGCATTCTGCCGGGGGCGGCAACTTGCCGGGGGTGGCATTCTGCCGGGGGTTCTGCTCGGCGCTTTCAACTTCTGGGCGCAGGGCAGTATAACGGTTTACCATTACGCCGTTGACAGGCTCCTGCCATTTGCGCAGCAGGCCCTTTGCCTCCAGCGCTTTCAGGGTGCGCTCCACGGTACGGGTGTCAATCTCGTAATAATCAGCAATGTACTTGATTGAGCCGTAATAGCAGCCCTGCTCGTCCTGCGTAAAACCCCAGATCAGACAGTAAACATCCAGCTCAGTGCCTTTCAGATGGTAGTCGGAGATCATCCAGTGCGGCTGCACGGTATAGCTTTCCTGTTTCACGTTCATGGGTTATTCCTTTCTATCAAAACGGCAGGTCATCGCTGTCATCGATCACGGAAAAGTCATCCACGCCGCCGTAGTTGGCGGGCGGGTCTGCTTTCGGCCAGGCATCAGAGCGCGGGGCAGCCTCGCCGCCCTCGTCCACCGGCTTGCTGGTGCCCTTGGAGCCCGCAAAGTTGATGTTGTCCGCCACCACGGCAACGGATGTACGGTTGTTGCCGTTCTTGTCCTGATAGTTGTTGGTCTGGAGACGGCCATTGATGGCAACCAGACTGCCCTTCTGGAAGTAGCGGCACACAAACTCAGCCTGCTGCCGCCATGTAATGACGTCAATGAAATCAGCCTGACGCTGTTCGCCGGGCTTTGCAAAGTTTCGGTCACAGGCAATGCGAAACTTGCAGACATTCACCCCCGCCGGGGTGGTGCGGAGTTCAGGATCCGCCACAAGGCGGCCCATAATTGCGATAACATTAAGCATTGATATAGTCCTTTCCAACGGCGGCCATCCATGCAGCGTGTGCGCCGGGGCCGTTCTTCTCCTCATATTTTGCCTGCGCAACGGCTTTCAGGGTCTGGGCGCAGGTGGCGTTATAGTGCGGGCTCATGCCCGGCTCGTTGTGGTGCTGGTGGCACAGCCAGACCTTGAGACCGTGCCGCTCAGAGAAACTGCGCAGTGGCCCATTGAGGACGTGATGCTCCTCCAGCCCGCGCGTGGTCTTTACCGCATACCAGCGGCGGCAGATGTAACACTCCTTTTCTGCCTGAATGATGCTTTTAGACAAGCGGCACCCCATCCTTTTGCGTGCTCTCATAAGCTTCGCGGTAAGAGTGCACATTATCGACCTGATACTTCTGACCGTTGACAAATTTAATGGTGAACCCATCAATGAAGCCATACCGCCGGGCGGCGTTGACACACTGCGCCAAGCCCCGTGCGGTGTTCCGGTTGACTCCGTGAGCCATCAGCAGCTTGCAAAAGCGCTTGCGGGTCATTTTCTTGGTCATCTGTCAAGACTCCTTTCCAATAGCGCCCTGACCTCTCTGGATCCGGGCATACATTTCGCCGTAAGGGTACAGCGTGGCCTCTGTAAAGCACTCGGCTTTTTTGTTGTAGACCATCAGGATGCCCTTGTGCCCCTCAGAGTAGTGGCGCAGTTCGATGATGGTACGGACAGCCTGCCGGATATCGCGAGCCTGTGATTTGTGCTGCGAGATCATCAGCTTTTCAAAGCGTTTGCGTTTCATGGTTCACTCCACTCCTGCCAGTAGGCAGTCACTAAGGGATCACTCACGCCCATCTCAGCGAGGCGGTCAAAGATCCCGTCTATCAGATTTTTCATTTCTTGGGTGGTAAAGGTGGAGCTGCCCTGTGTGCACTTGACCGTGCAGCGGTTGTTATCCAGTATCTCCACCAGATGGACAAGGCGGTAACAGCCGCGCAGGATATCCAGAGCGCCCGCCGGGACTTCCAGATAATCCACCTTGGCGCCGTACTTCTCCAGCATCTCCAGATAGCAGTCCTCCGGGGTCACACCGCCGGTGCGCCCGCCGTTGTAATGGTCTGCCATGATGGTGAGCAGCGCCCACATAAGGCTGTTCTGTGCCGTGCTGCGGGCTTTGTTCACCGGCTCCACCGTCAGAGTTATGTGCATGGGCTGACCGTGAGCCAGCTCATCCAGACGCTGATAGATCTGTTTCTCCACAAATTCCCCTGCGTTTTCCACTTCCAGCTTGCCGGTCTGCGGATAATACACCACCGGCAGGCGGCCGATCACTCTGCTTGCCATACCACTTTACGCTCTCCCTGCAGCAGCTGCACACCGATGATGTGCCCATCCTCAGCCCGCAGCAGCTTGTCCACGGTCAGAGCGCTGTGCAGACGGTAGCCCGCCACCGTGGGCGGGTCGTTGGGGATCTTTGCCCGCTTGTGCACCGGGTCAATGCTGACCTGATCGGCGGCAAAGGTCAGGGAGGGAAGTGCCATCACGTCAGCACCGGCACCCCAGAGCGCGCAAGCAGCCAGAAAGCTGCCGTTTTCCTTCCACTTGTCGGGGTTAGAGATCTGCAGCTTGCCCGCCGGGGCAGCTGCGTCCTTGATAGCGAAGTTGTTCATCAGCGGGTGATACACGCCCACGCCGCACCAGAGGCGGCCATCTGCGAAGTAGTAGCGCCGTGTCCAGCCCAGCGTGCCAAATGTTTCATCCATGATGTGCAGCACCGCCGCCGGGTCAGGTAGCAGCCGGACGCGCACGGCATCTGCGCTGCACTCGCAAATAACCACCTGCACCTCCTGCGGCGCTGTTTGGCGGGGTTTGGGGGCAAACAGGGGAAACTGTACCACCTGCGCCGCCGGGCGCTCCTGTGCGCTCTGGACGGGCTTTCTGCGGGTGGTGCTTTTCGCGTTACTTTTTGCGGTTGTAGACATTCTGCAAACGCTCTCCTTTCTCGTTGTAGGATCTCGGATCAGCCAGCGGGTGCTGCCAGCCATACTGCAGGGCACCCTGCGCGGCTGCACGCTGCTGCGGCTTGACGCTCCACAGTTCATTCATTTCTTCTGCGGTGACATTGACGGCGGTGCGGGTGTATCCGGTGCAGGGCACCATGCAGACCACCACGCCGTTTGCCGAGGTGGCATATACCACAGGCGGCATCAGCTTGCGGATCTCGCACAGCAGGCTTGCCTGCTTGGCCGGGGTGGTGGCTTTAGGCCATAGCCAATCCTCGTCTAGTAACCATGTAAGCTTGCCGTCAACAAGGACGTTCTGTGCCTTTTTCCATACGCATTTGCGGATCATACGCCGCACCGCGGCAGGCGTTTTCCCGTGGATCTCTGCCCACTCTTCAACGGTGACCATTCTTCCCATGGGATCATCTCCTTTCTGTGCTTTGGTACACTGGCAGCGGCTTTTGTTTTACTTCCTGCCGCCATCGGAAGGCTGTCTATGTTCCAGCAGTCACCGACACTACTTTTCAACTGTTTATTACCGGGTGCGAGTCTTACGGATACAAAGTCACCCACCTTTTGACGCAATAGGTTGTTGCGGATTTTTTTCTGTTGTGCTGCTTCTGCACGCACCGGCCTATCAAGGCCCGCCGGAGTCCCGTGTGGCCCCAATACCACACATCTTGTCACAATGAGAGAGGCTGAACATACGGCCCGATCAGATACGACTGATCCAGTCGGTTTTTGCATCTCAAAGGGGGTGGCAGTGGCTCTTGTTTTACCTCCTGCCACCAGTGGAGGGCGCTGGTTATGCCGGGCTGATGCTCAAAATTTTGTCATCGCCCTGAATATACCGGTAGTGCATTGAGCAATACCACAAAAGCATCTCGCAGACGCAGTGGAAAGCCGTGCCGATGTGACGGCCTGCTATCGACTGCGAGAGGTCGGCCAGAAGCAGCTCGGCGGCAATGGCATCCTCTACTTGGAGGACAAGGCTGCCCGTTGTCGGCTCCTCGTCCACGTCAAGGCTATTCAGGTGGTATGTGTAAGTAATGCGAATATCTTTCATTTGGTTCACCTCTCAGCGGTTGCTGTTGCGGTACATCAGGGCGAGATACAGAAGATCCAGACCGAGGATCACATAGGTCAGTATTTTCATGGGTACGCCTCCAGACGTGTGATCTGATAGATGGAGTTATACAGGTAGTGTCTGCCGCCGCGCAGATACTCCAGATTGTTCAGCAGCATCTCCAGATGGTACAGGGCAGGCGGCGGGTTGCTGCCCTTGAGGTGGTAGTGCAGCCAATGGATCAGCTCGCCCAGCTGCGGGTCATTCAGGCGCAGCACTGTGGAGGCCTGAAACTTGTGCCCATGGCCATCCACGGCGTAGTACAGGATACCGGCATATTGCAGCCACTCCTGATCTGTGCTATACTCTGGGGTGAGAAGTGTTTCTATATTCTCTTTGAGCTTGTCCGTGTGGCCGCACGGGCAGGCTCTTTCTTTTTGCCCGGTCATAAGCCCATCAGCTTGGTGAGAAAAGCTGCCTCCTTGTCGGTAAAACTGTGCTTGGGCTCGCTGGCCTCGTGCTTGTAGACGGAAATGATGGCAGCCTTCATATCATCGGCGAAACAGTCCGCAGCCTCGCGCACCTTTTCGTCCGGCAAGTTCGGGATGAGGCAATCAGCCACCGTTTCAGCGACTACCAGCGTGAGCAGACGAAGCCGGTCGATCTTCTTGCCTTTCCCGATATAGCTGACAGATACGGCATCCTCGTGTTCTTCAATGATAATTTTCATAAAATACCTTCCTTTTCCAGCCACTCCCGCCGTACCTTCTGCACATGGTAGATGTACAACCGGGGCGGGCCTTTTCTTGTTTTTGAGTGAGTTACTGCGGAGTAAAGGCTGTTTTTGTTGACATATCCCATCTGCCGGACGATCATGTCAGCAGTACCGCAGGCCACGATCTCGTCCGTTTTGGCGTTGTAGACCGTGTACCACGACATCAGGTCGTTGTCTCTCATGCACCCCGCCGTGGCTCTTCACCGTTCAGCACCCAGCGCAGGCGGCAGATCACATCATCGGTTTTCACCTCGGTATTTCCGTTTTCAGCTGTGCCGGTGTACCACCCAACGGTTTGCAGCAGCCGATCCCGCAAAGCGCGCAGCTCTTTCAGGTCATCCATGTTACCCTGCCTTTCTCTCGTTGGAGGCCTTGACAGTGGTCTGCTGCTGCTTCTGGGCGCTGTGCTCATAGTGCTTGCTGTCGGCAAGCATCACAGCAACGCTGAAGATCAGACCGCCGCCCAGCGCGAGCAGGATCCACGGCGCAGCCTTGACCGCCGCAGCTGCTTCCCAGCCGCCCCGCATGACCAGCAGGTGCACAATGCCCATGTTCAGCCAGATCAGCACCCGGGCTGCACCCACGCCTGCCAGAAATGCCACGCCGAAAATTTTAAAATACCGTTTCATTATCCTTGTCCTCCTCAGTTTCCACACGATCCAGCAGATCGGCGGCGTTGGTCATTACCCGGATCAGCCACGTTTCGGGGTCTGCGCTGTTTGCGGCCAGAGCAGCCACCAGCGCAATACAAAGGTTTGTTGCATCTATGCCGATGCAGGTTGTTTCAACCTCCGGGTTTCCATCGTCACCATACTGCACACGCAGATACGGCTTGACCTTGCCGGTCAGGCTTCCCTCATCGCTGGCTGTGATCTTCATGCTGCACCATCCTTTTCTTTCACACCAATCCTCTCCGCGTCCTCCGGCTTTGCCACCGGGCTGCGCTCTGCTGCCCACTTGGCCAGCAATGCCGGGTAGATCAGATACACGTCCTGCCCGCCGGGGGCGGGTGCCTTGATGTAATCGCCAAACGGGAAAACCCGCTGCTGCAGCCCCAGCTGCAGCGTGTCCTTGCCAATGGAAAAGCCCACGTCCCGCAGGTAATCCACGGCCACCTGCGGCCTTACAAATGCTTTCATGCTGTCCTCCTTAGTCCGGGCTAAAGGTCTGGCACCGGTCGTCCTTGCCGTTTTTGAAATCTTCCAGCGCTTTGATCTCCTCCGGGGTGAGGCCGGTGTCCTCGTACTGGCCGAGGCGCTGCACCAGCTCGTCCTTTTTGGCGGTGCTCCAATAGCCGCTCTTGATACCGCTGCACCGCAGGGCTGTCAGTCTTTCCATGCGTCATCCTCCATGTCAATACCAAACTCCTCGCAGATGGTTTTGGTCACCGGCTTGGTAAAGCCGATCAGCTCGCCGTTCTGGGTGGATAATACAATGTCGTTCATGATGGTAGGTACCTCCTTGTTGTGGTCTCCCTTCTGCGGTATACTGATAACACGAAGGGAGTTGTGTTTATAATGGCTGAAAAATATAAATGCCCGTATTGCGGTGTCACTTTCTACGAAACACCAGACAACACTATAAATCGAAGGGTCAGTTTTTCGCATGACCAAGAAGATTTTGAGGGGATGTACCCGATCAGTTGGCTTTCTGCTGATATTGTTGTTACCTATCACTACTGCCCATCGTGCCACGAGTATTCGGTTCAATTGGCAAGTTCAAAAGAGCTTTTTTCGTTTAATTATCCGCCGTATATAGGGATGGCTTTGCCTGAATACATTCCGGAAGCCATTCGGACAGATTATCTTGAAGCTTGCTCTATTCTGGATAGAAGTCCAAGAGCGGCAGCTACTCTTGCGCGTCGCTGCTTGCAGGGGATGATTCGGGATTTCTGGAATGTCCATGCCAGCAGTCTGGCAAAGGAAATTGACCAAATTCAGGATAAAATTCCTGCCGATCAATACAGGGTACTTAACAGTATCCGCCGGCTGGGGAATATCGGGGCTCACATGGAAAAAGATGTAAACCTGATTATCGATATCGACCCGGGCGAAGCCCAGAAACTAATTAAGGTTTTGGAATTGCTCTTCAAAGATTGGTACATTGCTCGGCACGACCGCAACGAACTGTATCAAGAGATTTTTGACATGGATCAAGATAAGCAGGAACGGCGTCATCCGGATTGATAGGCGGCTCGCTTTTTGCCAGTAGCTTGCCGTCTAAACTCCAATACTGGTGAATTTCATATATTGGATGAGCGTCTGTGCCATCGCCCGCCAGAGAAACGGTCTCAATGACTTGAATCACTCTGGCGGATTTTGTTTTTTGAAAATCTTCTGCTTTCACGGTATACTCCTTTTTGATGTCACGATAAGTGACAAAGTTAAGCAAAAAAAATCTCGTCAACGGTCTTGCCGTAGTATCGAGCGATTTTCTCCTTGTTCTCATCGCGGGGAATACGCGCGCCAATCTCGTACATAGTGAGGGTGGAAAGGCTTAAACCTAGCGCAACCGCTACACTTTCCCGGCTTTTTTCCCCACGAAGTGCAACGAGGTTTTTTGCGATTTTGTTGGAATCCATAATTTCACCACCTTTCGAGTTGTCACAAAACGTGACCGCTTGCCTACAGTATAGCACCGCCGCGCGAAATGTCAACACGTTTCGTGACAATCCTTCTTGACTTTATCACGTTTTGTGATATTCTTGCCATAAGAACGTTATGGAGGTGAACCATGGCAAACTTTGGATCTATTCTAAAGAACTTGCGAACGTCCAGAGGGATAACGCAGGGAGAACTTGCGACGATGCTTGATGTTTCGCGCAGTACGGTCGGGATGTACGAAACTGGCGGACGTGAGCCTGATTTTGAGACCATGGAGGCTATTGCTGACATTTTTAATGTCGATATGGACTATCTCATGGGAAGAACTCAGGTGGAACGAAAGCACCCGATATCTCCACCTCGGAAAAAAATCCCGCCGGGATTTCAACCGCTGCCGGAAATGATGCAAGTACCGCTGATTGGCACCATTGCCTGCGGCACGCCCATTTTGGCAGAGCAGAACATCAAGAGTTATATCGGTGTGCCTGCTGCATGGCGGGCGGATTTTGCACTGGAATGCCACGGTGACAGTATGTCACCCACCATCTGCGACGGTGATGTGGTGTGCATCCGCAGCCAGCCGGAGGTGGAGCAGGGGCAGATCGCAGCGGTGCGCATCGGCGAAGAGGCAACCCTGAAGCATTGCTACTATCAGAACGGTGTGGTGCAGCTGATCGCAGACAACCCAGCTGTCTGCCCGCCTATGGTCTACACCGGTCAGCAGCTGGAAGAGATAGAAGTGGAAGGCTTGGCGGTTGGCTTCTGCCGGGGATTGGTCTAAATAAAAACAGGGGAATGTGCTATTATGCAAAATAAAAAAAGTTGGACGTTTATTGCAGCCGGCATTTGCGGAGTTGGTTTTGCGGCATATTACTATTTCGAACAAGGTCTGGAAATTTCTCTTTCTATCGCCTCGGGTGCTTTGATGGGTGCTCTAAGCTATTTGGGCATCTGTTTTTTGTATGGCATGGTAGCAGGTGCTGCTGAATCTGTGTTCCATAAGGGTATTGTACCCGAAAATGAAAAACAAGCAGCGAC
>CDYF01027144.1_pt1 | contig 32055 bp, 18 predicted proteins | sample 554801 | NCBI WGS metagenome assembly CDYF01 (sample SAMEA3182078, study PRJEB8094) | gut metagenome | biome: human; feature: gut; material: Stool; isolation source: human stools | place: Canada | collected 2012-11-20 | reverse complement strand
TACGACGATAATGGCGACGCCGGAGGTGGTACCCGTACCGACTACTCCTTCCGCTTCGCCAAGCGATTCTATAATGACCGTATCCGTGTGGTTCTAGGCGGCCGTATCTCTACCGGCGAGAACATTAACAATGGACAGGCGCAGCCGTTCATCGATAACGTATCCGTAGAATATCGGTTAGACAGCAGTGGCTCCCGTTACGTCAAACTTTTCCACGACAAGAACTACGAGAGCCTGCTGGAAGGCGAGATCACGGAGACCGGGGCCGGTATCGTACTCCGCAAGAAAATGATGCATCTCAGGGAGCTATTCAACTTCAAGAAAACGAAAGTGAAACCAGTGAAAGAGGAAACAGAAAAGGAATGAATATGAAAAACGTTTTAATATATTTTAGGAAGGATGCCCTCCTAGAGCAGGGAAACATGCCTTCCCAGAGCAGGGAAACATGCCTTCCCAAAGCAGGGAAGGATACTTCCCTAGGGCGAGGGGGGGTGTCTACCCAAAGAGCGATCCTATCGTCGCTGGCGCTACTCGGGCTGCTGGCCTTCTTATTCACCTCTTGCTCCACCACGAAGAACCTTCCCGAGGGAGCGGTCCTATATACCGGTATCAAGAAAATAGAGGTGAAGAACGAGGATAAGACCAAACCCGGCGAAGCCGCCTTGGAAGAGGTCGAGGCCGCCCTAGCCTATCCCCCCAACAACGCCTTGCTGGGAAGCTCCTCGATCCGGGTGCCCTTCCCCTTCGGCCTGTGGGTCTACAACGCTTTCGTGAACAAGAAAGGGAAGGTCGGCAAGTGGATCTTCAACAAGCTGGCGTCGAAACCGGTGCTGATCACCACCGTGAACCCGGAAGTCCGTGTCAAGGTAGCCCGGAACCTATTGAACGAATACGGTTATTTCAATGGAGAGACCTCTTTCGAGGTCGTACCCGATCCCAAGAATCCCCGGAAGGCGAAGCTGGAATATAGCGTCACCATGAACGATCCGTATACGCTAGACAGCATCCAATACGTCCATATCCGTCACCGTGCCGACTCATTGATCGATGCCACGATCGGCGATCGTATCCTCCACAAAGGAGAGAATTTCAATGTTGTCCAGTTGCAAGCCGAGCGGGAACGCATCTCGTCCTTGCTCCGTAACAACGGCTATTACTATTTCCGTCCCGATTTCATCACCTATCAAGCGGATACCTTGTTGAACCCCGGGAAAGTGGCCTTACGGGTGGCCCCGAAGGAAAGCCTGCCCCCCTCGGCCCTCCGCCCTTGGAAGCTCGGGGATATATCCGTCTGGCTAAACGGTTACCAGAATGAGACTCCCACGGACTCGATCCGCTATAAGGACCTTACGATCCATTATGAGGGCAAGCTAAGGGTTCGCCCCTCGGTCATTTACAACCGTTTATATTTCAAGCCGGGGGAACTTTACAACCAGCGGGCGCAGGAACGGACGCAAACCGCCCTGTCCCGCTTGGGTATCTTCCGTTATGCCGAGTTGCAATATTCCCCCCGTGATACCATGCGCCGTCAAGATACGCTGGATCTGCGGATCAATACGGTCTACGATCTTCCATTGGACGGCGAGCTCGAGTTGAACGTTACCGCCAAGAGCAACGACCAAGTGGGTCCGGGCGCCATTTTCAGCGTGACCAAACGGAATGTCTTCGGAGGGGGCGAGACCTTCGGCGTGAAACTCCGCGGCTCTTACGAATGGCAGACCGGCAACAAGCTGGATGGTAGCAACTCCAAGATCAACAGTTATGAGTTAGGCTTGACTACCACGCTGACTTTCCCACGGGTATTGTTCCCTACATTCAGCAAACGGGACATGAATTTCCCGGCCAGCACCACCTTCCGCCTCTATGCGGACCAGATGAACCGGGCCCGTTTCTTCAAGTTGCTGGCATTCGGTGGTGACGCCTCGTATGAGTTCCAGCCTACCGCCACGTCTCATCATTCCATCACCCCTTTCAAGCTGACGTTCAACTTGCTCCAGCATACCACGCATGAGTTCGACAGCATTACCAACGTGAACAAGGCCCTAAAGAAGAGTTTGCAAAATCAATTCATCCCGGCCATGAACTATACCTATACCTATGATGATTCCCCGATTACTAGTCGCCGGAACCATCTTTGGTGGCAGGCATCCGTTACCCAAGCGGGCCTTGTCTTGGATGGGATTTATGCGTTAGCCGGAAAGAAATTCAATAAAGAGGATAAGGAATTACTCGGCAACCCCTTCGCCCAATTCATCAAGGGAACCGCCGAGATACGTTATAATTACGCCCTCGGGCATAAGCAATATCTCGTAGGCCGATTAATGGCCGGCGCTATTTATAGTTACGGCAACGCCCGTACCTCCCCTTATAACGAGCAATTCTACATCGGCGGAGCGAATAGCATCCGTGCTTTTACGATCCGCAGCATCGGTCCCGGACGCTACTATCAAAACAGCGATAACAATAAATACGCTTACATCGACCGTACGGGTGATCTTAAATTCGAGGCCAACCTCGAATACCGCTTCCCGATCCTTGGCGACCTCCACGGGGCTACCTTCCTCGACAGCGGCAACATCTGGTTGATCCGAAACGATCCGGATCGTCCCGGCGGACAACTGAAATGGGGTAGCTTCCTCAAGGATCTAGCCTTGGGAACCGGCTTCGGCCTGCGTTACGACCTCACCTTTATCGTCATCCGTTTCGACGTGGGTATCGGCCTGCACCTCCCTTACGATACCGGAAAGAAAGGCTATTACAATATCCCGAAATTCAAGGACGGCATGGGTTACCATTTCGCTATCGGATACCCCTTCTAGCTGTTCCATTCCTAGGATTCTGTGGTCTTATCCAAGGTATTTCATTTTCAATAGGTCAACCCTAATTGGAAATGAGATACTTTTGCGCTCTCATTTTAATAACAAACAGATTAATTAACGAACAGAATCATGAAGAAGATTTTTTACTTAATGTTGGTAGCCCTTACTGTGGGTATGTTCACCGCTTGCGACGACGATGATGAGAATACTCCAGATTTTATCAACCCAGAACCCAAGGAACAATGGAGCGCGACCATGCGAGGAGATAATCAATCCATACGTGCCTATCCGGATATTTTCGCTAATTACTGGGAATATACTTACTCATTCGAAAAGAATCCGAACATCGGCCTTCGTTTGACAGGTAGTTTCCCGAAAGCCCGTTTCTTCAATTTTACGATTTATGATGATTTGACACAAGATGATATGTCTGCGATCGAAGACGTGAACATAAAGCCCAATGAAGGTTCCATCAATCCCTACTCTACAGAAACCGAGGATTACGGAAAGAATACCTATACCATTAATATCATACCATCTAGTACACCGGCCACTTTTAAAGCCTCATTGCAAAATGTTTGTGAATTCCCCGACACATTAAAGATGGTCTCCGTCTTTATGAGACTTTATCTAGCAGACCAAATGAGTGGAGAGGAGCACGGAGGCGTAGATATGCCCGCTATTCAAGCATTCGATGTTACCACTGGAAAAGACGTAGCATTCCCGACACACGAGGAATGCCAGATCAAGAATATCCCGAACGTTCCTTCCGCAAACTTTACGGATGCGCAGAAGTCCCTGAATTTTATGCGTGCTCCAATCAACGCATGGTATCCGAACAGTCCCGCAGACTACCTGTTCACTCGCATTAAGTTAAACTCAGACACATTGGCTATCTTCCGATTTGTTCCTCCTGTAGCTCCTACCAAAGTAAGCGAATACGCTACGTCTGAGGTACGTTACTGGTCTATCTGCTTAGGAGCTACTAATACACTATCTTATGAGTCTTCTTATGACGAAGAAATGCCAGCTCGTGATAGCGAAGGTTTTGTTACAATTATCATTGCAGATAAAAACTCCGCTAATTTAAGTGAGGTACAAAAAAAGGCTGAGGCAAATAAGGGTACCTACGTAATGACATGGGATCGTAAAAACTATGGTGATGGAATTCTTGCTTTATATAGAAATATGGTATTCAGCGAAAACTTCGAACATTCCATGCGTAAAGTAAAACCTATTGCCATGGATTTGGCCGGAGGTGGAAATATCGATATGTCTGAATTGATGCAAATGTTAGCAATGCCTGTATTGGGCAACTGGGGCCCTCAAGGCTATAAATTCAGCGAAGATGATTTCTTGAGCGATAGCTTCAATTACGCCAATATCCGAAAAATGAAATAAACCGATAGACATATCGTATTTTCAAGTCCCCTCGTATCCGGTCTGAACCGGGACAAGGGGACTTCATTTTCACACTCTTATCATAAACCATGGAATTTAGATTCCTTATAGACGGGCGGTAATATAATCAATGATCTGCAGACAAAGGCTCGTAGTCTGCTCGTTCACATCCAATTCCGGATTCAGCTCTACCAGATCCATCGATTTAATCAAGTTTGTCGATAGCATATGATCCACGAAGTTATTAAACTCATCCGGCATCAGTCCCTCACACACACGGGTTCCCGTGCCCGGGGCGAAACGGGGGTCTATGCTATCCACGTCTATGCTGAAATGCACGTTGCGGATCTTCCGTTCCTTCAATTTCCGCTTGATGTCCTCCGCAACGAAGCCGATACCTTTCAGATGGATCGTCTCCATCGTATAGACACTCAGCTTCTCCCGCTCGATCAAATCCCACTCGCCTTCATCCAGACTGCGGGTCCCGACCAAGAATACGTTCTGCGGGTTCACCTTGTTCCCGGGTGCGTAGACATTCACCAGCTCCTCGCTTCCCATCCCCATCAATGCGCTAAGAGGCATCCCGTGGATATTACCACTGGGTGACGTCTCGCTGGTATTGATATCCCCATGAGCGTCCAGCCAGATAATGCCGAAATCATCATAACATTTGCCCACGCCCGAGGCACTTCCCAAGCCCAGCGAATGATCCCCACCGATTACCAAGGGGAAAGCGCCGCCTCTCAAGGTATCATAAACCAACTCCGCCAAGTTGTTATTCACCTCTACGATGGCATCCAAGTATTTCATGCTGTTTCCCCGGGCGAATTTATCGGCCTCGCTAACCGGAGGCACATATAAGTTACCCAGATCGAAAGCACGATGCCCGTTTCCCCGTATCAACTTCATCAATCCCCGTTCCCGGAGGTGATTCGGGGCACGCTCTACGCCCTCCCGATCACATCCCAAGTTCAAGGGAACGCCTATTACATTTATTTTCATACCTTAGAATTTAGCGAATGTATCTCGTATGATACCAATAGCTTCCATCATTTGCTCCTCAGTAATCACCAAAGGAGGCGTGAAGCGGATGATATGATCGTGGGTAGGCTTAGCTATCAAGCCATTTTCCTTCAACGCCAGACAGATATCCCAAGCCGTCTTCCCATCTTTAGGTTCCGTCACGACAGCGTTCAGCAAGCCTTTACCCCGTACTTTCTTAATCATCGGATTATCGATCTTCTCAATCTCGCTACGGAACAATTCACCCATCTTGAAAGCGTTCTCCGAGAGACGCTCGTCGCGTACCACCTCCAAGGCGGCGATAGCTACCTTCGCCGCCAATGGATTGCCCCCGTAGGTAGAACCGTGCTCTCCCGGAGCGATCGTTAGCATGATCTCATCATCCGCCAATACCGCCGAGACCGGACTGACCCCACCCGACAAGGCCTTTCCCAAGATCAAGATATCCGGGCGAATCCCCTCGTAATCGCAAGCCAATAGCTTACCGGTACGACCGATACCTGTCTGTATCTCATCCGCGATAAACAACACATTATGCTGATGGCAAAGATCATAGCAAGCCCGCAGATAACCATCGTCGGGCACCACGACCCCGGCCTCACCTTGGATCGGTTCCACCAAGAAGCCTACTACATCGGGATCTTTCAAGGCCTCGGCCAACGCATCTACATGATTATAGGGTATCTTTATAAACCCGGGCGTATAAGGACCGAAATCGGCGTAGGAACTAGGGTCGGTACTCATAGAGATAATCGTGATCGTACGTCCGTGGAAATTCTCGCTACAAACTACGATCTTCGCACGTTCCGGGGCAACCCCTTTCCGACGGTATCCCCACCGACGGCAAAGCTTCAAGGCCGTCTCCACCGCCTCGGCCCCCGTATTCATCGGCAAGAGCTTGTCATATCCGAAGAACTTACAGGTAAATTCCATGTACTCACCCAGTATATCCGCATGAAAGGCACGGGATACGAGCGTAAGCTTCTCCGCCTGCTCCATCAGGGCCTTCACGATCTTAGGATGACAATGTCCTTGGCTCAAGGCAGAATAGCCAGACAAGAAATCAAAATAACGTTTTCCTTCCACGTCCCACACGAACACGCCTTCGCCTCTTCTGAGAACGACCGGCAGGGGATGATAGTTGTGGGCACCATACTTCTCCTCTCTGGTAATGTAATCTTCCGGTTTCATACTATAATTGAGTTTAAATGACTGTCATATTGTAAGCGTTTACATCGGGATAGCTCAAAGATAAGCATTTGCGGCTAACCAATTGATTACGGGTATGTATGTTAAGAAACATATCCACAAAAAAGAAGGGATGCCCTGCTCTCTTCAAGGAGAAACAAGGGCATCCCTCGCACATTAGACAAACAACGCTTAGTTCCGTATCCGTACCTTATAGGTCTGGTCGGCTGTCCGGACAAGATAGACTCCCGCAGGAAGGGCGTATCTCGTCTCGCCGGGAACGACCGCGAACCGGGCACGGCTGGCACCCGACAGGCCGACAACCCATGCCTCAGCCGGACGATCCGCACGGATATGGAGGGCGTTGGCAGAGGTCCAAACCGCCATGCCTCCCTCTACCGAGGCGTTCGATGTCGGGGTATCCGGCGTGTCCGGGGTGTCGGGATAACCGGGATCCACTGGCCCAGATTTGGGCGTATAGCTTACCACGAACGGGCTGAAGCTGGCAACGGAGATCTCCATATAGTCCTTCTCCAATTTCAAGTTGTCCTTAGCCTCGGAATACACGTCTACCTTGCCGTCCGAGCGGAGGTGGATAATCACGATATCATGTTCAGTTTCACTTACGCCTTCCGGATACGGGATACGTACCGTCACGGTATCGGAGGGTTGCACAGGGGTTACGGCGGTCGTGGTCGTCTCATTGTCGCCGGAAATCGTGGTCGTCACCTTAACCAAGGTCACTTCCATCACGATCTTCGGGGCATCAGCGATACCCGCAGCTTCGGCGGCATCTTCCGCTTTCTTTTCAATCTCAGCCTTTTTATCTGGGTCTTCTATATCTTCCTTCACCAAGCGGAGGCTGGAGAGTTCCGTATCCGATGGCAGGGATACGGCATCGGGGATGATCACGATCGGCTTATCATCCTCCGGAATATTCGTTGCCCCCTGCCCTTCCTTTTCCTTGGGAACGGCCGGCGTACCGATCGCAGCGATCTCTTCCGGGGTTACGGTAGATTCCGGCTCAAAGGTAGCGGTTATCGTCTTGCTGGAGCTGGTACCGATATTAACCGTCTCAGCTGTCAGCGAGGAACCATCCACGCTGTATTCTTTGAAATCGTAATTTGGCAAGGCTGTATATGCCAAGTTTAACTCGATATTCTGGGGTACGGCATCGCCGGATTTCACGACCATTTCCTTACCCTCTTTTTCATAGGAAACGGAGATCGTGCCGCCTGCCGGCTGTTCGATCGTGACGTAACATACCGGCTGGGGAGCTACCTCAAATTCCACCTCATACGTGCGCTTGGTCTGTCCATCCTCGGCGGTAACGACCAAGGTGGCCTTGGCCTTTCCATCCACAGGCGGTACGGTAGACGCGGTAGACGCTACGGTAGCCTTCGTATCGACCGCTTGGCCGGATAAGGTGAGGGTAGCCGGTTGCGAGGTCGTGTTTGGAAGTACCACTTTATATGCCATCGTAGAGGCGAGGAAGCCGGGGATCGGGATCGACGCCTCATTTCCTACCTTATACGAGAGGGAACTCAAACGGGCTTCCGAGGACTTAGCCGTGGGGACCTCCTCAAAATCCACCACAACATTCACCTCGCTGGCCGGCATCAAGAAGTAGGTCGTGCCATCGGCCTTTTTCTGCAACGGGACAGTCTTGGCTTCACTTCCGGAGACCTTCAAGGAGCCGAATACCATTTGGTAGCCTGCATCGGGGGTGGCGGTAAGCGCCACCCGCGTGTCGGGGGCGAGCTTGGCACCGAAGGCAAGCGGGATACCGGCGGTATCCAAGGCCAGCTTACCATGATCGGGGGTAGCGAATGAGACAGCGTACGGGATCTTCTCGTACCGCATCTCTACCGTGACCGCATAGTCCGGCATGGTGAAGGTGTAGACGTTATAGTTGCCGGAGAGCGGCGTAAGCGTTACCGCAGTGGCGGGCGCATCCGTGCGGTAGGCCTTCGGATAGCCGGAAACCATTTGGTAGCCTTCGGCGGGAACGACGGTAATCGTCACCGTCGTGTCGGGGGCGAGCTCGTCACCGGAGGCAAGCGGGGTAGCGTCGACAGCTAAGTCCAGCTTACCGTGCTCGGGGGCGGTGAAAGAGATGGCGTAGGGGATCTTCACGTACTGCACCTCTACCGTGATCCCCGCGATCTGGAAGCCATCGGGCATCGTGAAGGTGTAGGTGTTAGCGCTACCCTCAACCGGTTTTACCTCTACTTCATAGATGTTTGAATCCGTGACGCGGGCCTTCGGGTAGCCGGAAGCCATTTGGTAGCCGGCGGCGGGAACGGCGGTAATCGTCACCACCGTGCCGGGGGCGAGCTTGGCACCGGAGGTTAGCTCGTTACCGTTGGCTTTCAAGGCCAGCGTACCGTGCTCGGGGGCGGCGAAGGTGACGGGGCGCGGGATCTTCTCATACTGCGCCTCTACCGTGACCGGATAGCCGGGCATGGTGAAGGTGTAGGTGTTATCGGTGGCGGCGGGCGTAACCGTCACCGTAGTGCCGGACGCATCCGTGCAGTAGGCCTTCGGGTAGCCGGAAACCATTTGGTAGCCGGCGGCGGGGGAGACGGTGATCGTCACCTGCTTGCCGGGAATAAGCTCGGCACCGGTGGTTAGCTTGGTACCGGTGGTATCCAAGGCCAGCGTACCGTTCTCGGGGGTGGCGAAGGTGACGGCGTACGGGATCTTCTCGTACCGCGCCTCTACCGTGGCCGGGTAGTCGGGCATGATGAAGGTGTAGGTGTTATCGCTGCTGAAGAGCTTCACCGAAGTGGCGGGCGCATCCGTACGGTAGACCTTCGGGTAGCCGGAAGCCATTCGGTAGCCGGCGGCGGGGGCGGTCGTGAGCGTCACCTGCGTGCCGGCATGTACGGTTGTCGAGGAAGCGGGGAGCAGCTTGCCGTCCGCCGAGAGCGAGAAGGAGGCAGCGCCTTCCGGAGCCGTATAGTTCAGCGTGAAAGGAAGGGCGGGAAAGTCGGGACGGGCCTTCGTCTCGATCCCTTCCTGCGCCCGGGCAGTCATTGAGAAGACCGCCAGCAGGCATACGAGCCATAAACTAATATATCGTTTCATATCAAAGCGCTATTTTATAAGTGATGTTATTGATTCGGATCATGTAAATACCGGAAGGCAAAGCCAAGCGGGTATCGCCGGGGGCGATAGAGGCAGCGTAGACGACACGTCCGTCGGAGCGAACCACGGTAAGCGCGGCGGCTTCCCCGGAGTAGACATGCAGCGCCCCGTCGGTGGCCCAGACACGGAGGGCGGCGGTAGCGGCGGCGATCTCGTTGGCGGTCACCACGGAACCATCGGCGGCGCCCACGCTACGAAGCCGCGAGCGGGTGACGGCGTTGGCGGTGATGTACGCCTCGAAAGGCTTCAGCACGTAGTCCGACTCGTGGAGGTCGAAGCGGGTACCCTCGGCGTTGAGCACGTAGATACCGCTGAGCGTGAGGTCGGCGAGGTTCGGGTTCGCTTGGAAGAGGAACACGCCGTTCGCGAGGGCATCGCCTAAAGTGACCGTAGCCGTGGCCGGTATCTCGATCGGCGAGCCGGCGGGAGCGGTGGCGGTGAAGGCTACCTTCGTATCGGCTGTCTCGGCGGCAAGCAGGTAGGGGCTATCGGCGGCAAGGTCGGCGGTTTTCGTGCCGTCGGCGGTCGTGCCGGGGAAGTCCTTCCAGCCTTGGGAGGCGGCATCCGTACCGGTGTAGCCGGTGGCGGCGTAAAGGATTTGGTTTCCGGCATCCCCCACGGAGGCTTTCAAGGCGACCGGGCTACCGAAGGCCGTCCATTGGTTACCCAGCGAGCGGGTGGTAGCGAAGATATCGGCCACCTTCAGCGCCTTCGTCGTCACGACCTGCGCGCCTTCCTCCAGAGTCAGGTTGAGGACGGCGGCATTGTCGGCATCGACGGTAAGCACGCCGTCCGATTTGACGAGAACCTCCTCATTCGCGCAGCCGGCCGTAGAGAAAGCCTTATCGCCGGAGATCTCGACCGTCTTCAAGTCGTTCACATCCGTAAAGACCGCTACCGCGTTATCGGTTGCGGGAGCGGGGAAGCGCGTGATCGCCGTTCCTCCGCTATCAAGGCCCTTCTGCCGGGTACGGGCATCAGCGCTCGCTACCGCCCAGAGTTGGTAGGTCTCGCCGGCCGTAACGATCGCGGCTAAGGTCTTGTCGTAGCGCATCGCATCGATGGACTGGGATGAGCCGTCAAGCGGCGCAAAGGCTATTTTAGCGCCAGACTGTCCCGCCTCAGCCGCGAACCGACATTCCATCCAAGCGTTGGTAAGGGTGCCGGTATTATGGATAGCGGTATGGGCGCAATGGAAAGTGGCAGGGGTCTTTTCCGGATCAACGCTGAAGGTGCCGGAGTTATCGAGGCAGTAATCCGTCTCGGACGAGCCGGCGTTTTCGATACGGAAGTCGCCCGACAGCCTCAAGGTACCTTTATTGATCAAGGTAGAGGCACCGGATGCGCTGAGCTTCGAATCGGCATCCGACGCAATTGTCAGCTCGCAACCTTCGTTGACGGTCAAGGCAGCGCCGCCGGTCGCATTGATTGTCACTCGCTCGAACGTCAGCGTCGGGTTGCCGGTGACGGTGGCGACCATGAGCTTGTTGGAGGATACGGACGAAGCCTCCATCTTGATCCAGCCGTTGAAGCGGGCCGGCGTTCCGCTTTCTCCCTTTGTATAGCTCCATTTGTTGTCGGAGCGAGAGAGGGTGATGAGATCGGTGTCTCCGGTAGGCAAAGACAGCGGATCCGGTAAAGCCAGATAGTCGGAGGTCAACTTGCTGGGTTGGCCGGGGATGACAGCATTGTCGCTGTACATGGTCAGCTGTCCGTCGGCATCATATTCGGCGGCTTTCAGTTGCGGGAGGTTGCCGTTCGCGTCGATGGCGGTGAAGGCTTTCTTAATTCCGGAGCCTGTCCAAGTGGCGATATTCGTGGCGACATCGTCGAGGTAGGTGCTGGCACCGTTTATCGCGTCGGCGGCGATGTCGGTGGTCGGGGCAGCAGTGGTATTTCCTACCGTCAACTGGATCTTGGTGCTGGCGTAGTTGTTGGAAAGAGGAACTGTACCATTATCATTACCTATATTATTTCCGGCAATACGACCGACATGTTTTTTAGAGACGCTTCCGATAGCTTTCACTCCTTCGGTATTTAAGGCGAGGCAATCCTTTACAGTAATTTTATTGCTCCAAATCCACCCGATGATACCGCCAGCATAAGCAGCGTTGCTGCTGCTGCCTGATGATTCAGCGGAAACAGTGCCCGTGGCAAAACAAGATTCAAGAACCACATGTTGAGCACCTCCGACAATACCGCCGGAAGTACTTGTCGAGCTTGCTTTAGCGGTTATTTTCCCTGTTGAATAGCAGTACGATATATGACTCGGAGTATTGCTATCACCATTAAGATCACTGTCGCCTACGATACCGCCCGCATAGGCGGTATTAGTATTACTAGTAGCACTGACATCACCCGTGTTGAAGCAGGAAACAATAGAAGATTGGGCACTTTCCCCTGCGATTCCACCCCCCATAACCGGTGATCCATCGACAGTGATAGCTCCACTGTTTGAACAAGTGCTTAGCACCGAGTTTTCAGCTATCATACCGGCAATTCCACCGACATTTCCAGCCTTGCCAGACACAGAGAAACTGACCGCACATTTATTATGGCAATTGATGATTTTTCCACTCTTCACCCAGCCTGCGACACTGCCAAGATAGTAGTTGTTGTTATCAGAGCTAGTCGGAATAGTCTCCCAATTAATTGTTTGGGTGTCTCTCTCATCTGCCATCGTCAGATCCTTCACGGTCGCTCCATACAGATAACCGAAAAGGCCGACATGGTGTACCGAGGTTGAGGATATCGTCATTCCGGTAATGCTCTTGCCATTCCCGTCGAAGGTGCCTTGAAAGCTTTTACCGGAAGTCCCTATCGGTACCCAATTATTCTTGAAATCAGCGGTGACACCCTTAGGCGTAGCCAGCGAGATATCATCGGCTAGCGTAACCGTACTGCCCGAGAAGCCCGCGGAGGGATAGTAACTGCTATATGTCTCATTGGTATCGGCGGTTGTCTTCCCATTATTCGTCACCCAAGCGATCCATGCGAGGCCGCGGGGGGTCTTGACGGTGTAGGTGTTCGCGTCAACGGAGACATCGACACCATCCGTGCCGACATCGGCCGTCTCACCGTATCCGATCCAGTCGGTAGGAAGGGTTTGCATGTTCGAGGAGACGGATAACTTCTTTTCCGTCGCCCTAAAGACGGTTCTTTTGTTCTCGTCCATGAGTTGTTCATCGCTTAGCCAAATGGTGTAGCCGGTGCCCTTCACGACGTTGATAGCGAAACTCTTATTTTTATCGTTGGTGGTGAATTTGATAGCGGGATCAAGCGAGTTGCCGTTGGCATCTTTTATTTCCAGCGTCTTGTCGCTCCCCAGAGCAGAGCCAAACCTCCATTCGAGGAAGGGGGAATGCACATTACTGTTAAGAATTGCTTTTTCTCCTCCAGAAGCCGTTATTTTCACATCTTCGGCCGCAGATAAAGAAGCGAGATTCCCTATCGACACGGCATATCCCTTATCCGCTACGATATCTATTTTGCCTTTGAGGATGAGGTCTACTGAATGATTACTAGCGTACAAATGTATTCCATTTGAATCTCCTTTCCCAAGGATATTCAATCCGGCAGCTCCACCATCCAGAAGCAAGTCGCACCCTTTGTAGTTATAGATTACTACTCCTTGGCATTTCAAGGTACTGGCAGAGCTGCCTGTCGCTCGGATATAGAGCGGTCCACCCTCCTCTACCATATAAAGCAATGAGTCGTTGGCATTGTAGGTTAGGTTTAGCTCATCCAGTTGAAGGATCGGGTAGCTGTCAAGCATAGTATGATAAGGATCGTTTATCGCTTTCTCGCTTTTGATATCGATCGACCCATGCTTCCAGTCATTGTTCGTGCCCGTCAGCGTACCGGAGAACTCGGTGTCGGTGCCATTCGTCCCGACCTTGTAAAACCAAGCGTAATCGGTCGAGCCGGCGGTTTTCAGTTTATAGGTGAGGGTTAGTTTATCGGTAATACTAGTACTAGACACGTCAAGCGGCTGTGTCTGCGCTTGCGCTCCTGCCATTGCCGGCCCCCAGAGGGCCAGCGCCAGGATACAGAACATCCGCGCGGCAGCCCGGAGGGAGAGCCGCGCGGATATCTTTCTGGAAAGATAAAATTCGTTCATATGAATTCGTTTTTAAGTGTTTGAAAATTTGTCCGGATCAGATCTCATCCGGGCTTTCGCTATCGCCGCCGGGGTTCTCGGGGTCGGGCGTAGGGTCGGGCGTGGGATAAGGCTTGTCGTCGGGCTTGGAGGGGCTGGTGGGGCCTCCCTTGGCGGCGATGAGGTTCTTATACTTGCGGAAGATCTGGTTCACGGTGTCGATGAAGGCGTTGATGGCCTCGGTAGGCTCGAGCACGGCATAGGCGTTGATCCGCTGGATGATGAGGTCGAGGGTCTCGTCGGTCGCCTTTCGGGCCTTGGTGGTATCGGTCTTCACGCGGGCGGCATACTCGTCGGTGCGAGTGATGTCGAGAGCCTTGTAGGCATCGTTCAAGGTTTTCAACTGGGCGACGTAGGTGTCGAGGCGGAGGGTCTTGAGGGCTTCCGCCACGTCGGCCTTGGCGAGGTCGAGCAGCAGGCCGTCGATCAGGGCGGTCTCCTCGGCGTAGGCCTTGGCGTAGATCTTGTCGTAGGCCCTCAGCACGCTGTCCACCAGCAGGGCGGGGGCTCGCAGGGTCTCGTCGGGGCATACCTTATAGGAGCCGTTCATGGAATAGATGAATTGGAGTATCTTGTCCCGCTCCTCGTCTTTCGCCTCCATCTGGGCGGTAGACGCGCTCTTGGTGACGCGGTTCACGCACTCCGCCTCCCGGTCGAGGCATTCCTTGTAGCCCGGCGCGAGGGCCTCCAGATGGAGGGCGGTCACGGTCGTATCCAAGATACGGGCGTAGATCTCGTTGTTCATGCTCATGTGGCCGGCGTTGGTCAGCGCGGTCTTCGCTACCGATCCGATTTGTTTCGCTAAACTCATACTGTTTGTTGTTTTTTCGTTAATACTTTCCTCTTGTCCGCAGACGTAAGGTATCTTATAGACCTAGGGCAAGCCCTAGGGTAATCAGTGATTTTTCTCTCGAGCGGCGCCTACGGCCGTCGGGATCGCTCCCGAGGCCTCGGAAAGGGCCGCTACAGCTGTCGGCATCGCTCCGGAGGCCTCGGGAGGAGCCGCTACGGCTGTCGGCATCGCTCCGGAGGCCTCGGGAGGGATCGCTACGGCTGTCGGCATCACTCCGGAGGCCTCGGGAGGGATCGCTACGACCGTGGGGATCGTTTCCGAGGCGTTTCGCTAGTCCGTCGCCTTCGTGAAGCGGATGGGCCATTCCAAGTCCTTGGTGGTGTAGACCGGGAAGATCCATTGCTTGTGGTTGGTCGCCTTGTTCCGGCCGAACCAGCTGTCGCCCTCGTTGAGGTCGTCCTCCTGGTCTACCCCGAAGCGGTAGGGCGGGTTCTCCTCCTTCGACTTATACTCCACGCTTCCCCAATAGGCCGGGAATTGCGTGTCGATGGAGTAAGGGAGCGTCATGTCGGTACCGGGCGAGGTGGCGATGACGTAATACTTATCGTCGCTCTTCCCCTTGCGGGCGATGCCGACGCCGGTGATAGGCTCCTTATGGGTATCGTCGGTCGTGAAGCGCAAGGAGACGAAATGGTTGTCGATCGCTTCCCACTCCATGCCCGACTCGGCATCCTGTCCGCGCGGCTCGAAACCGTGCTGGCGGGCGTCGTCCTCCTTCATGAAGCGCATGTGGTAGATAGGCCGGCACTCGCCCTCGAAATCGAAGGCCACCCACCAGAGCTGGTCGGCGTAATCCCCCACGTCGAGGTATTGGTGGGCCGAGGTGTCGAGCATCTTGCCGATCTGCGACTTGTCCGGCCCCTTGGTGTTGAGCACCAGCGGGCTGTAGATTCGCTTCTTGCCGTCCGGCCCGGTGAAGACGCGTTGTCCGGCGGGATCCCCGTGATCGTCCTTGCCGGTACGCATCATGAAGTCGGCCACGATCAGCTTCGGTTCCTTCTCCAGCTTCGAATGCTCCTCCACGTAGGCGTTCAGGTGCTCCTTCAGCGCGTTTTTCCGCGCGGAGTCCTTCGTCAGGTAATAGAGAGGGATCATGAAGCAGTTGGTGGAATCGCCCTTCGGCCCGTAGCGCACGAGGTGGAGGTTGCTGTTCTCGTCGGCGATGGAGTTGTCCCAGCTCTCGAAGTCCACGGAGGCGTTTCCGCCGGTGATGATCATGATGCTCTCCTCGGACATATGCTCGTTCAGCTCCGACTTCGTATAGCCGCCCCCGGCGCCGATCTTTCCGCCGTGCGTGCCCATCACGCGGTAGTAGGTCTGGAGCCAGTTCTCGTTCTCTCCCGCCGGCGACGCCGACTTGGCGGAAAGCTCCGCCTCGGCGGCGAGCACCGTCTCGTCGTAATACATGTTCTCCTTCCGGCTATAGATATAGGTATAGCTCCCGCCGAAGACACCTCCCACCAGCACGTGGGTGCCGTAGGTGTCGTATAGGTCGTAGATGCCCTCCTTGGTGTTGGGGTATCGCTTGTAGAGGTCGTCATGGCTCACGTTCAGCAAGAACTGGGCGGTCGCGGTGAGGTAGGGCAGGAAGACGTCGGGATCGTTGTCGGTGGTATAGATGGCGGTGGCCATGTGCAGCTCCACCATCGGCTTGACATGCACGTCCACGTGATACTCGAAGCGGTTGGACGAGGTCCGGTTATGCTGGAACCGCTCGTTGAAGGAGCCGGAGAAGAGTTTCGACCTCGTAGGCGTGGGAGCGCCTTGGTTCGTGAAGCCGAGGCCGCTCACCGAGATGCCGAGCTCCTGCCACATGTTGTCCACCAGCTCCTCGTAGTCCACGCCGGAGCGTTCCCGTCCCCACGACTCGGATTGGGGGGTCTTCACGAAGGCCTTCGTGCCATATATCAGGTCGAAATCGAGGAAAGGCTCCTTGGGGGCGGCGAAGATATCGCCCGACGCGTTCACCGTCTTGCCCACGTTGTGCATATAGCTCGGGGCGTCATCCGCCACGGAGCTTTCCAGCTTGGGCTGCGACACGAGGAAGAGCGTGTCCGTCGCCGCCTCCCCCGACTTGCTGGCGATCCCCCGCAGGGCGACCTTCTCGAGGAAAGGCTTCAGCTCCACCTCCTTCTTGAGGTTGAGCACGAGGAAGCGGCTCTCGGCCCCCTGCCTCATCTCCCAGTCGAAATACTTGCCGCTGAACTCGAAGTCGCGGATACGGTCATCATGCACCGGGATGGCGATCTCGCCCTCCCACGGATGGATGATGAACAGCCGGTTGCCACCCGACTCGTCGGAGAGGTTGAACTCCGCCACACGCTGGGGGACGTACACTTCCGTGTCGTCGTCGGAACATCCCGCGAGGAAGACCGACGCCACCAGCGTCAAGAGACCTAAAAACAAAGATTTTGTTCGCATAATGATTTTTTTTTAGATAAAGGTGTAACTCTATATAATAATGTGGGAAGTTCGCCTCCCCATGACCCTATTCGATCGCCCGTACCCATTCGTCCATGCCCTTGGCGCCCTCCGGCGGCATCTTCTGCTTCAGCCGGTAGCGGGTGGTATGCAAGCTTCCGATGGAGATAGACATCTTGTCGGCGATCTCCCGGTTGCTCAGGTTCATCTTGATCAGCATGCAAAGCGTCTCCTCCGCCGGCGTGATCCCCGGCACCCGCTCCCTAAGCGTCGGCAGGAAACCCGGATACGACGCCCTGAACGAGCGGTGGAACGCCTCGTTCCCCTTCCGCTCCGGATCGTTGGGAAGGCAGGAGGCGAGCAGGAACTCCTTCCGTATCGGACACTCGGCGGCGTGACGCTCCAAGTGTTCCGACAGTACGTCGAACCGCTCGTCGATTCGCCGGCGCAGATGCTTCCACGCAAACACCCAACCGCCCCCGCAGAGGAGGAACGCCAGCACCGCGCACAGCATCAAAATCGGTAAGTATGACCCTTCCATTGCTACTTCGTTTTTGTTTCTCAAAGAAAACGATTCCTGTTCTTATATGACGAATTCTTTTTTGATCAATCCACTCAACAAGTCCTCAACAACGGCCTTATCCGTGCGAAATGCGATCATCAATTTAATTGACGCGCCGCTCGGGGCACCGGTGGTACGAACAAGTCAAAGGTACGCCGCCGGGCCTTCGGACGGATAAAAAACCAATAGATGATTCAATCGATTTACACCCCGAAACAGGCTATTTTACAAGAAAAACGGCGTATATTCGCGGGAAACCGAAAAATCATACGCAGATGAGAGACATCACGCATTTCCTGCTAGCCACCCTCCTCTCGCTAGCCACCCTCGCTTGCCGGCACGACACGCCTCCTACGGACGGCCCCCTCTCCCGGCAGCTACCGCCCGGTACCGAGGAGATATTCCGGAAGCTCAACGACCGCGACAACCGGGAGGAGGCCTTGCGCCTCGCCGACAGCCTCGCCGCCCTTCCCCCTTCCGACGACCCGTGGCTGGAGATCCGTATCGCCCAGGCCGCGGCCAACACGCTCTATAAATTCCGCCGCGACCCCTCCGACGCGATCCGTACGCAAGAAAGGGCCCTCGCCGTCTATCGCCGCCACCCCGACGCCGCCGACGATCCCGCCGACCTGCTCTCCACCCTCGGCCATTATTACCGCCGCAAGGGAATGCGGGAAAAAGAGGTGGAAGTCATACAGGAAGCCATGGACTGGTGCGTAGCCCACCCCGAGAAGCTCAACCGGGGCTTCGTCTACACCTTCGCCGACCTCTCCTCCACCTATAGCGACCTCGGATTGTACGACAAGGCTATGGAGGCCATCTCACGCTCCATCGACTACTCCCTCCAGTTGGATAGTTTTACCATCAGCGACCTCTACCGGATGAAAGCCGGGATTTTCTGGGAGCTGGAACAGCACGACTCTACCTTATATTACGCACGGCAGGCCTTAAAGAGAGGGGAGGAGATGAAAGAGAACGCCTATGTCCTCGCCGCCAAAAACATACTTTACAATTATTACTACGAATATGTGCCCGACTCTATCCCTGCCGCCCTCGAAGGGTACAAGGAATTGATAGAAGAGGAAGAAGCGATCTCCGCAGGGTATCAAGATCTTTTCAAATTCATGCTGGGGGCCTGCCTCGTACGCGACGGAAAGCCGGAAAAAGGCTTCCCCCTGATGGAAGAGGCCTACGCTCTCTACAAGAAATACGAGGCGAACGATATGATGGATTGGACCGGACGGCATTTGCTCAACCTTTACGCCGAACAGAAGAAGGGAGACAAGATGGCCGAGATCTACCCGGAATACAAGGAGATACACGACTCGTTGCAACTGGCGGAGAAGCAGCGGTACGCCATTGGTGCCAACGTACGCTACGAGACCGGACGGAAGGAGCAGGAGAATCGGGCCTTATCCGCCGAAGTGGCCTTGAAGGAACGTTCGCTCGTTTATACGCGTGTCATCCTGATCCTAGCCATTTGCCTGCTGACCGGGATCATTGTCTACGCACTCCAACGTCGCCGGCTTCACCAACGTGAGCGGGAGATCCAGCGTCAACGACTGGATAATCTCCTCGCTACCCAACAAGAACTGAACCGCCGCAATGAGCGACTGAGCGCCGAGCTGGAGCAAGCCGCCCATAACGAGGTGATCGACAGCGTACGCCAGAAGCTCAACCCCTCCTTGCTGAGCGGCGAGGACGAGTTGCGGTTCCGCCAATCCTTCGCCGCCCTGTACCCTCGCTTCCTGCCCGGCTTGCGTAAGGACTTCCCGGAACTGACCAAATCCGACGAACTACTCTGCATGATGATCTACCTGAAGCAGAGCACGGACGAGATCTCGTTGGCCTTGGGCATCTCCCGTCCCAGCGTCAACTCCGGACGCAGCCGTATCCGCAAGAAACTTGGATTGCAGAAAGAGGAATCCTTGGACGAATTCTTGCAAAAAAGATAATCCCTCCTTTCCGGCGGCTGCCACCCGAAGGTGGCATGCTCGCCGGAAAGAGGGGATCAAGGGCGGATCAAGTACGAACCGCTACGCATAGCCGATAAAGGCCGCTTATAAAGTTGTCAGATAATTTTTCAGCGGATTGGAGTACATCTCTAAGATCTTCTTACGTAAGAACGCCTCATCCTTGTTCGGAAGGACGATCTTATCCAATTGTCCTTGCAAGTATTCCTCGAATTGCTTCTTATCCTTCGGACCATAATGTTCTTGGAAACGACGAGTGCCGTTCAGTAAGTCATACGCCACGTAATTGCACGGATAGAAACGATAGTTCTTATAGATCTCCCGGTCGATAACGGACGCGATAGCGCTTACCAGCTCATTCTTCTCCATATCCTTGTCCAGTTTAGCCAAGGAATCATTGATCGGGGAAGTGATCGTGAAGTGGACACGACCCTTATTATTCAGGATACCCGTTTCCATGCTCAACAAATCATCCCGCTGACATTTCACGTAATCCGGATCATCCCGCTTCATCTGGAATTCTTTCGCCTTCAAGAAATCGCAAGGATCAAACTCGTAGGAGATAGCGACCGGTACGATATTCAAGTCCATCAAATTCAACAACAGATTATCCTTATCACCGCCGATACTCAACATCTTCAATACGCTACCCTGCGTACGATCGTCCGAGTCCTTGGCACGTCCCTCACGCTGGGCGATCCATACAGACTCGTTCACATTCTTGATCGCATGATGGATATAGGCGGAAAGCGTCTTGCTGACCTCCAACATCTGACGAACAGAAACGCCACGCTTCACGATAAAGCTGTTATTCAAGCGCACCAACGTCTCGATCCACGGACGGATCAAAAGATTGTCGCCGATAGCGACCTGCGTCATACCATACCCCACATCATATAACATGACGTTCAAGAAGGAGGCATCCAATACGATATCCCTATGGTTCGAGATAAACGTACAGGCCGCCTTATCTTTCGGCAGACGGCTACGCCCTGAGATAGTAAGCGAGAAAGTAGTATTTTTCGCCACCGTCATTACAGCGTCATAGGCCAGAGTAGATTTAAACTCCTCCTTCGTCTTGCAAGCACGCATGGCAACTGAGAATTCCTCCCAATTCAAATTCGGCTTTATGTAACGTAAAGCCCGCTCGAAATCCTCATTGGCGACCAATTTTTCAATCGCGTCCTTCACCTCACTGTTGTTCAGCGGACGGATGTCGTCGAAATTAGGGGAAACTGTTTCTGTATCCATATCTATTCATTTTGTTTTTCTGTTTTTGAGTTCGTCTTCAATAATGTCTGTCATGACATCCTTTATATCCAATCCCGCCGCACGTACTTGCTGTGGGATAAAGCTGGTAGCCGTCATTCCCGGTGTCGTGTTTATTTCCAGTAAGACAGGCTCCCCGTCTGCCGGAATAATATAATCCACACGAATCAGTCCTTTGGCGCCCAATATATCGTAGATCCTTGATGTCTCGCACTGTATCAACTCCGTCAACTCGGTGGAGATACGGGCCGGAGTGATCTCGTCCACCTGTCCGTTATACTTCGCGTCGAAATCGAAGAATTCGTTATCCGTAACCACCTCGGTCAAAGGGAAGACAACCTCTTTACCCTCCACCTTATAGCAACCGCATGTCACTTCCGTTCCATCGATAAAGCGCTCGAGAATCACCTCACGTCCTTCCCCAAACGCCTTAGCGATAGCGGGCTGGATAGCGGAGACCTCTTTCACCTTCGTCACGCCAAAACTACTACCCCCATCGTTTGGTTTCACGAAAATAGGCAAACCCAAACGAGTCACGACTTCTTCGTCCGTAATAGTCTCTCCCTTGAATAAATGAATGGACGCGGCAATTTTTACACCAAAGTCTTTCAAGTAATGATTACATACGTATTTATTGAATGTCAAAGCGCTCACCAGCATCCCGCAAGACGAGTAAGGCATACCGATCATATCGAAATATCCTTGCAAACGTCCGTCCTCGCCCGGAGTACCATGTATCGTTATATAAGCGAAGTCAAAATGCCTCGTCACGCCATTCTCCTTGAAGCTAAAATCATTCTTATCAATTGGTGTATGTTCCCCGCTAGGAAGTATAACCGCCCACTCATCCCTCTTAACGATGGCAATATATAAATTATATTTGTCTTTATCAATAAAAGAGTAGATTCCGTCCGCACTTTTTAATGAAATAACGATCTCGGAGGAATCTCCCCCTGCTACGATAGCGATGTTCTTTTTCATTTTTACAATTCTTTAGTGTTCGCGTATACACGCCATCTGTCGATCAGCTGCTGCATATCGGAAGGAATCTCAGAATCGAAAAACATCTCCTCTCCCGTAGTAGGATGAACGAACCCCAACGTCTTAGCATGCAAGGCCTGACGTGGACAAATAGCGAAACAGTTTTGCACGAACTGTTTATATTTAGTAAAAGTTGTTCCTTTCAAGATATCATGTCCGCCATACCGCTCATCGTTGAAAAGCGTATGACCGATATATTTCATATGTACACGGATCTGGTGCGTGCGCCCCGTCTCCAGACGGCACTCCACCAAGCTCACGTAGCCCAAGCGTTCCAACACGGTGTAATGGGTGACGGCGGTCTTGCCTTGATCGCCTTCCGGGAAGACGGTCATTTGCATACGGTCACGAGGGTCACGACCGATATTTCCCTCGATACGCCCCTCATCCTCTTGAACGATGCCCCATACCAAGGCACGGTATTTACGTTTGGTTGTCTTGTTGAAGAACTGCAGGCTCAGGTTACTCTTGGCCTCCGGGCGTTTAGCCACCACCAATAAGCCCGACGTATCCTTATCAATACGATGTACCAAGCCTAAACGAGGATCGGAAGGATCATAATAGGGATCATCCTTCAAATAATAAGCCAAGGCATTCACCAACGTACCGGTATAATTACCGTGACCGGGATGTACGACCAAGCCTGCCGGCTTATTCACCACCAGCAAATCATCGTCCTCATATACTATATTCAAAGGGATATCTTCGGGGATAATCTCCAGTTCCCGGCGTGGGCGATCCATCACGATAGAAACCACATCCAAAGGTTTCACCCGGTAATTACTTTTCACCGGCTTATCGTTCACCAAGATGCAACCCGCCTCAGCCGCCAATTGGATGCGGTTACGGGTAGCGCCCATCATACGGTCTACCAAGAACTTATCCACCCGGAGCAGGGATTGCCCCTTGTCCGCTACGAAGCGGAAATGCTCATACATCTGGCTCGACGATGTTTCGTCTTCTTCCGGCATCAACAGGTCGTCTACCTGTTCATCATCCATATCGTCCAAAAACTCGTCCATTCCCTTAAAACCAGTTTTCTATATCACTATCCAATGGTTCTACCGGAATACTATCCAAAGCCAATGAGTCGGGAAGCATATTCGGATCGCCACTGCTTACTTTCAATACCAGATGAGCGGTCAACGGTACATGTTCCCCTTTGGGCAAGGTACGCCCGTTTAACTCCACCCCCATCGCCAAATCTTTATAATCGCCCGGCACATACTCTATCTCGACCGACGAGAAGCCACGGGCCCGCAGCAAGGCATACGCCTGACGGAAAGATAAGTCTTCCACCTCCGGTATCACGGCCATCTGGGAGGTCAACGCGTTAATCGTAACAAAGACGATCCGCCCCTCTTTCACCTTCGATCCGACACCGGGAACCAACTCCACGATGGAGCCCGGAGCCACATCTTTCGAGAATACGGAATCGATCACGTTATAGCGTAGCTTATTATTCCCGAAAAACTCGGCGGCGTCCTCTAGCTTCATTCCTTTCACGTCCGGAACGACCACCGCTTGATTATGGCGGGTATAAGAATCCAGCCACGCCAGCACGCCATAAACAACGCCGCACGACACGACTATCACCAACAAGAGATTGATGACAAACGGATTCTTTATCAGTTTTACAAAAAAGTTACTCATTTCACGTATGTATTTGTAGGCGGTTCAAAAGTAGAAAAAAAACGGCATATAGACCAATATCCACCAGAGCAATACTACAAAAACAAAGAAAGTAAAGGCTTTTTAGGAAAAAACCTCTACTTTCTTTATAAATCTTTAGAACGTGACTAATTATCCGTTGTATTCGTCAGATACCGTTAATTTAGCTCTGCCTTTAGCACGACGAGAAGCTAATACTCTACGGCCATTAGCGGTAGCCATTCTTGAACGGAAGCCATGCTTGTTCTTTCTTTTTCTGTTGGAAGGTTGGAATGTTCTTTTCATCTTTCTATATTATTTATTATTATTCGCATACTTATTCGGGCTGCAAAGATAGAGCCTTTTTTTTAATAAACAAAGGGTTGCGCAATTTTTTACACAAGAACCTTTGATATCAGACCAAAGCAAGTTAACTGCATGGGGCAAGTAAGTTAACGTCATCGGCAAATGAAGAAAGCGACGCCGCCCATCTTCTTACGGAATGAATGGCATCGATAAAGCACGAATGCTATATGAGGTAAAGGGCCGGGGAGGAGGTGCAGCCTACGTGTAAAACAAATTCAATCCATTGTGTGCTGCACGCTCCCCGCATCCGTCATTCACATGATGGATGGGAACCCTGATTGTACTTAATTATCTACTCATCACTATATTACCATCCTCTATCAAGTGGCTTACGGACTTCTGACAAGATCAATAGCTATTTCCTGAATAATAAAAATAAACAACATCTGTAGACAAAACATTCTTCAACGCAATAGAGTAAGCCCCCCCACTTCCACATTTAAAAGAATTCTCCGAACCTATATTATTTATTTTATAGCGAACAGTATATCCATTCCAAGAACTGCTTCCCCCTGTAACATTTCCAGCAATAGTAGGAGATATGGTTGTTGGAGCTTTTCGTGAATAAGTTAAAGCACTAAACGCATTAAACAGATCTGCCTTTAAAAACACTTTGTCATTATCCCCCATACCTTCTCCTTCATTAGCCGTATTCGTCTTAAAATGGATAACCTTCTCATCTTTGCTAAAGACTTGATCCGTATATACATAACACCAATCCTTCGCTCCTGTTGTTTCCAAACGAACACCGGGTTCTACCGCATATAGTTTTTTAGTATATATCTTATACTCAATAGGGAATAATGATTCATCAATATCTTCCGGTATCGAGAATTTCAGATAAACATCTTGTTTCAGGCCTCCATTAATCACATTTGTTCCGGCACCAGCTTTTACATTTTCAAATCTCGGATTGATAAAGTTATAAGGGGGACGTAAGACCAATTTAATCTTACGCTGCAAATTACCTCCTACCACGTAGAAATACGCTATCTTCTCACCGGAGCCAGGAGCCGGCTTTATATTGGCTGTAATCGTTATCGTCTGATTGCCAGAAGGTATCCAAGAAGGATAACTTAAGTTTCCTTCTACGACATCCGACATTCCCTCATCCGGAACCACACTCAACTGCCCTGCTCCCGCATATGTCGCAGTCATCGACAATGTGTTAGAAGCCCCCGTAAAAACGAATGTCGTCTTTGTAACATTCAAGGCCTCACCATCATAAGTTATATTCGGGTACTTTTCCATAATAGCCGAGGCCGTGATATTATTATCCGCTATCACATTTTCATCTATAACCTCAGCCCACGTAGCTCCTTTTCTGGAAACGCTCTTAACCGTTATATTAAAGGCATAATTACGAACGACATCATAAATACGAGTTACCTTATCATTCTCATCCTTTACGGCAAGATCAATCTTATAATATGTATAGGTATCGCTACCATCAAATTGCGCCTTAATAATAACAAAAGTCGCTTTCTTATCTTGGTTGTAATGTTCAAAAGTATACACAGATTCACCCGACTTCGCATATTTACTAGCATCTGGCTCATTCTGGGGCGCATAAAAATCTTGATTTGGAATATTCAACTTTCCCGCATCTTTATAACCGATAGATGCCAACTGTGATTCATTATAAATGAGATAAGAAACATTTTTCAATTTCACAGCTGCCTCCGATGAGAGATTCAGCGTTATTTTGGCCCAGTTTCGTAGTAGTTCAACATTGTTGTTACCAGCATCTTCTAGATTATTGCTTATATTTTTCGCAGGAATTTCACTAAAAGTTCTCTTTCCCCAAAAGATTTGCTTATCTGTCGCTAACGAGGCCATTCCGCTTTCTTGGGAAGGGGTTAACGTTCCGTCATTGGCGACAAAATGGATGGTACGGGTTTCTTTTGAGATAGTAGCCGTATATCCATTGCCAGAAACCTCTGCCTTTACGACTGGAGATATAAACTCTCCGTTCTCCTTAAACGTATATAGATATAAGGACTCAACGCCTTTCTCCACATCCCCGGTCGCTTTCGTAATCTCAAGAGCATTCGGAGCATCTACAGAGAATGAAAGAGAAACCATTGATCCATCTGTCGGCTGAATTTCTATTTGTTCTATTTCCTCTGTCGCACATGAAGCGAGCAACAGCAATACAGAAAATAGAGTATATAATCTTTTTATCATAATTAGAGTTATATTAAATTAGTATATATCATAAACACAGCGAGCTCCACCATTACCGCTAAGTACTGTATTTGCATTACTAGCGCTATTAGATGTATTTTTCCCAAAATCATAATACCAAGGCTTTCTTGCTCCCCAATATTGACTACTTTGATTAAACAAATAATCGATTGCAGGAGAAGCTTCTTGTATTACATCCATAAATTTAAGTTCTGCTAATGTCGGCATTCTCCATTTGCCGGGAGGATAAGTCGCGCTCTTCCCTGTCTTCTTCGGATCTAAAGTCTCCCAATATGTAAGACATCTATCATGTGCCATTTGCCATGTATACGTACCTGCCGAAACTGCCGCATACCTTGATGCCGCAATAAAACGAGGAGAGATCATATTATTAGAAAGTTCATCATTCTTTGTCTCCACTTTTCCATTTACGATATGAGAAGGATCACCAATAATCCAATCTCCTGCAGCAATAGTTGTAATTGTAAATAAATTAGGATTTTTAGAATAGTCTGCACTTGAATCATGATTACCACCTTCTGATTTTTGTCCTGTCAGATATTGAGGCGGATACTGATCCACTGCAATTCCTAATACTTTCAAACCCTCTGCATTATGAACTCCAAAAACAAATTGCTTTGGGAAATAATTCTCTGGTAATTTACTCGTAATTTTGATATATCCACTCTTTCCTAAATCTCCTATTATAGACGGATACTGCTTATCTCTATTATCATAGTATCCTGTACCTTTAGTAATAACATTTCCTTTTAACTCATACTTTTCATAAGTCGCATAAGATGGTTGATCAATCGTAATATTCGAGCTAGAAGCAAACTCAATCTTATACTCACTGATATTCGCCATCACCACTTTAGTCTCCCTCACGAACAAATACTTCAAATCTGCAATAACCACATCCACGACAAACTTTTCCACGCCTTCCCACGGTGTTGTAGATACCGTAAAGTTGATTCGTTGCGTCTTCATGGATATTTTACCTGTAAGCTCATATCTATTACCATGTATGATACCATTTGTCGTACATCCTTCAAGCTCTTTTGTCGGATTAAAATCCTCATATTTATATGAACGGTCTTTTTCTTCCTCGATTATATCCCCTTTTGTTACGTTTTGAATGGTCATATCCTCATTAAAAGTTGTCGTAACTTGTATCTTTTGTAAATCACCCGTCACATATATAGACAATGGGCTTGTTGTCGTATTCAACTTCTCATAGGTATAGAAAGGTAGTGCAACCCCGTTTTGCAAGGTAACCACTTTACCTGTAGAGAGAGCATTATCATATCGGTTATTTCGATCAAGCAAAAGCAAATCTGATTTCTGATTAATATTATTGACCGTAAGTTTAGTTACGGAATAGAACCATTGGTTGGTTACTTTTGTATTACTTGTCCCAGAAATAGTCTCCGGCTCTTCATCTACCGTAAACTTCATATCGATGCGTGCCGCTAATTGCGTCATCGGAACACGTATACTTGTCACAGTCGTATTCAGCTCATACGAAGGCAACTCTCCAACCTTTACTAAATTTGAAGCATCAAAAGTCCCACCAGAAACTGTTTCCGACAAACCTTTCAAGTTCTCATAAGTAGTCGTTTTCAATGCGGCCAACTCGTTATAATGCGTTGAATTCGCAATCACTACGATACGAACCTTACCTGTCTTTGCTTGTATATTATCAATTTTATAAGCAATCAATGTTTTTCCATCAATCGTTACGGTAGAATTGGAAATTCCCCCGTCAAACGCTACAGACTTGTACTCCAAGCACTCACCCACAGTTCCATTCGCCTCATTAAATATAGCGACCACAACATTATTCACTTTTACCTCATCCTCCGTCGAATATGTATACCCTTCAGCGATATCCCCTCCAGCTTTCGTCATCGCTGTCACTTCTCCCAAAGTAAGAGTCATAGAGAATGAGATATCCCGCCCGTCCTCATTTCCTCGCTGAACTTCTTCTTCCGAGTTACAGCTCGTGAAAAGCAGTCCGACAAACAGCACTGATAATATATTCCTTATTTTCATAATCTTGTATTTTTATTTTACCCGTTTACACTTTAATTATCTTCCATAGGAATGGATATGGTATTATTCAACCAATCTCTTGTATAGCAAAGTAGTTCTGTCTCGACCTTATCTCCAATAATAGTCATATTGACAACCAAGCGATAAACATATCCGGATTTTACACCATGCAAAATATTCCCCTCCTTATTGATCACAAACTGCCTTGTCGTTCTTTCCTCGCTATTTCCGACCTTAAACCGGACTTGCATTTTCACTTGATCACTTTCTGCCGCCGCCAGATTCCGGAACGAGTAAAAAGACAATACATTTTTATTCTCTACAAAAGAATAAGTTGACGGAAGCTCCGATACTCCATCATATACCTCCACATTACACGTCTTATTCTCCTGCAAATAAGTCGCATTTTTATGAGTTTGCTCATTTGTCGTATAACTCTCAGGATTCAAGTTCAACAGATCCACTCCTGTAACAGTAATCTTCTCTTGAACAGATGCTCCTTGAAAACCAGAAACATTAAATTCCGCAAGTTCTATACGAGCGGTTAGCTGAGAAAGAGGGACTGGACCAACTTCTAAAGGTTTTTCCAATGCTTCCCTAATTGTCGCATAACCGGCAAAGTTGGAATCAAAATTGATATTCATTTTCCCTACTTTAACTAAAGCATCCTTATTATCCTGTATTATATCGTTTATATCACTTTCCGATTGACAACCCGCAAACGATTTAGAGCTATTAGCGATTACCATTACGGAGTAAGGGCTAGGCTTTTTCACTTTCACGATTACTTTTGCCCAGTCATCTTCCGTGCCGTTTTTCTTTTTAACGATATAATTCTCGCTATTTACAAACAGCCCTTCCATTATCGAATTGACTTGCCCACCCTCAAAAAAAATCAATGTACAATTATTAATCTTTGCCTCGTCCATGGAAGCAGGCAATGTCCCTACACCAGACAAGGATTTTGTCTCCAAAGAAAAAAGAGAAACTTTCATAGAAAGGGCAACCTCTCCCTCCTCTATCACAACACTCCCCGAATGTCCTTTCTCTATATCCCTCAGCGCATCATCATCCATTGAGCACGAGACCGCCAGCAGTAACAAGCAGATACTTGAGATTATCGTCTTTATTTCCATATTCTTATATTTATTCGTTCAACTTCCTTATTCTTGATAAAAGACATTAAGATGGATTGAGTTCAGATAGGACTAAGGGCGGTGAGTTACGTAGGAAAATAGGCTAAATAAGGAAAGATCAACCCTCTCCATTATTGAATGGCAAATTGAGCTGATCTGAAAATAATGTCTACCAAAATAATAAAATTGGATAGAATATGCAATCTGACAAGTATTTGGAATGGAAGGAAAGGTATTAGTCCTATCTGTACTAGATACCGGAAATTTGTAAGTTAGGCTTTTTACACTGGCAAAATTAAATGGATACATTAATGAATGGAATAGGCGGAACTTTCAACTTTAAGGGGTAAAACTAGCAATTTAAGGTTTGTTGAAATAAACGATAGAGAATCCTATCATTTCGATAGAGATACCCATGCTGCCAGAGAAACATTATAAGTCATGGTTGCTTTTTTATGAATAGGAACAAAGATAATCGTTTAATTCATTATCTTTGTGGAAGTATAAACAAATAAACAAGATAACTATGAAAAATAAATCATCGTTAGTACGTTTCGATTGGGCGATCAAACGTTTACTTCGCCAAAAGTCCAATTTTGTAGTCCTCGAAGGTCTTTTATCCACCCTTCTCGGGGAAAACGTGATTATTATCCGCATCCTAGAAAGCGAAGGTAACAAAGAGGATAGCGAGGACAAGTTCAACCGCATAGACGTATTGGCAGAAAACAGTAAAGGCGAGCTGGTAATCATCGAGGTACAAAACAACCGGGAGCTTGATTATTTTCACCGTATGTTATATGGCACATCCAAGGCAGTCACCGAGTATATCCATGAGGGAGAGAAATATGGAACCATCAAGAAAATCTATTCCGTAAACATTATCTATTTCGATCTTGGACAGGGAAAGGATTACGTATATCACGGGAAGACCCAATTCAAAGGTATTCATTTTGACGATATATTGAAATTATCCACCCGTCAACGGGAACAATTCGTCAAACAGGAAGCTGGCGATATTTTTCCTGAATATTACGTATTACGTGTCAACGAGTTTGACGAACTGGCGAAAACACCCCTCGACGAATGGATCTATTTCCTAAAAACAGGAGAAATAGATGAACATGCCACCGCCAAAGGATTGCCGGAAGCACGGGAGAAGTTACGGATCGATAAACTCAGCCCTTCCGAGAAGGGCCAATACTACGCCCACATGGAAGCCCTTCGATATCAAAGGAGCGTCATCGAGACCGGATGGATAGAAGGGCATGCGGATGGACGAGCAGAAGGCAGAGCAGAAGGTAGAGCGGAGGGTATTGCAGAAGGACAGAACCTAGAGAAACGTCAAATTGCCGCCAACTTGAAAAAGCAAGGGCTTCCCATCGAGATCATAGCGAATTGCACAGGACTCTCTCCCGAAGAGATAGCGGACTGTTAGCGCAGACTTAAAAAGGGGGAATCAAAAGATTCCCCCTTTATACATATTATCGAAATTCGAATGTTGTCCGTTCATCTTCTGGGCCTCTTCGCCTTCTGGATTCAGTTCCAAAGATTTCTTCAAGTCCTCGAACGCACCGGTCTTATCACCTTTCAGATTCTTGGCTCGCCCACGCTCACTATAAGCCTTGGCAAAAGACGGATTCGTCTCGATCGCCTCGTCAAAGAAAGCGATCGCCTCATCATATTTCTTTTGCTCGATCAGTAACTGACCAGATAAGATACAAGCGTCCTCATTAAACGGATTTAGATCTAGGACCTGCTGGAAATCAGAATTCGCAGCCTCGATATCCCCTAAAGCCATATGAATACGTCCTCTCAATAAATAAGAACTTTCCTCCTCCGGCACGATCTCGATCGCTTTCTCCACATCGGGCAGCGCCTCTTTAGCTTGTCCCAGTCCTAAAAGAATCTCTGCACGCAATAAATAAGCATCGGCGAAATCCTCCTTCAAGGAGATCGATCTCGTTAGGTCGGCGATAGCGCCAAATACGTCATTCGTCGCTTTCTTCGCTTTTGCCATCATGAAATAAGCGACATGATTAGAAGGCTCTAGCTCGATCACGTGCAAACAATCGGTTATGACCTCCGCATCCTTATCCAACATAAACAATAAGTTAACGCGAGTCAAGCGGGTAGCGATATGATCCGGCTCCATCTCAACCATCCGGTTCAACACGTCCTCGGCTTTCCCCAGCTCGTTCGCCATCGTATAAGCGGAGACGAGATAGCTCATCGTCTCAAAATCCTCCTGTATATTCAGCGCCTCCGTAAAGCATTTGATCGCATAAGCAAGTTTTCCCATCTTCTGGGCACGCACGCCGTCGTATTTCAAGATATCAAAGTTCTTCTGCTCGTTCTTCGCCTTATCCTCCGTCGCCTCGGCCGGTTTGGAAGAAGAGAATAAAGATGTAAAGAAATTTCCCATGATCTTATACCTTAAGATAGATTATAATTATATTTTTCGAGGTGCAAAGTTACTTGAATATATTTAATATCAATAAAGAAACGAGCAAAGTATAGGATGTCTTGAGGATTTAATGCGTATCTCTATGGATTTTCATACCCAACAAATCGGTTGCCGACGGCGTCCGCAATGTTTCCGACAGCGTCAGCAATATTGCCGATGACGTCCGCATTATTGCCGACGCCGTCGGCAACCAAATTCCCTATATATAAATATCAAATAGATACCTGTCAAATCCCATAGACATCCTGAAGAAAAACCACTTCGATCGGACAACAGGGTAACAGGGTACAACTAACTCTCAAAGCAGGGGAAAAGCCCTTTTTCTAACAATCATCCAC
>CDYF01004600.1_pt1 | contig 49300 bp, 35 predicted proteins | sample 554801 | NCBI WGS metagenome assembly CDYF01 (sample SAMEA3182078, study PRJEB8094) | gut metagenome | biome: human; feature: gut; material: Stool; isolation source: human stools | place: Canada | collected 2012-11-20 | reverse complement strand
GATAAAAAGGTTCTGGGGTACTACCGAGAATGCGGTTCGAATACAGATTAGTGTTGCTATCATCACCTATTGTTTAGTAGCTATTGTACAATATGATATGCAACTGAATCGTTCAACTTATGAGGTCTTGCAGATTCTTAGCATCTCATTAACAGATAAAACGCCTTTACAAGAGCTGTTTAATAAGACTAATTTCAATGATGTCAAAGAACAATTTAATCCCCTTATTCCGGGATTATTTGATTAATTAATAACTCGTCCCGATTTTAACGGGACACTAGTGACTGGATAATTTAAATAAAAAAAGAAAAGAAAACCTACTTCAGCCAACTCGCCAACGCACGTTCCGTTACCTCCCACAACTGCTCTTTTTGCACATGATTCGTGTATTTATCAGACAAGTTTTTCCGGTGGTTATTGACATACAGTTGTCCTGTCACACCGGCTTCCTTTTCGTCCAACAGTAAACCGATTGCCGTAGAAGCCCCTTTCTTGGGTTTACGGATAAAAGGACGGAAAAAAATATCCGTTAACGGATCGAACCACTTGTGCATAGTGATGATATCAGTAGAAACAATTCCCGGATCGGCAGCATTGACGGTAATCCCCTTCTCTCGAAGTTGCTCGGAAAGCTCGAAAGTAAACAATAATAAAGCCAACTTCGTGTTACTGTAAACAGGAATCCGCCAAAACGTTCCCGTTTTCCCTCTATGAAAGAAATCCGGGAAGTCGAGCTTGCCGATTGCGTATGTACAGGAAACCATATTTACGATACGCGCTCCACGCACCATCAGCGGAATTAATTTCCGGGTAAGCAGATAAGGTCCCATGTAGTTCACACTTACCGTTCGTTCGAATCCTTCGGAAGTAGTATGAAAACCTGTCTCCATCGTTCCGGCATTATTCATCAACAAAGAGATGGGAAGATTCCTTTCTAAGATCTGACTGGCAAAAGCAACTACGGATTGCATGGAAGATAAGTCAATAGCCATAACCTCCAAATCCGGGTTTCCGGTTTCCTTGCTCAAACATTCACGAACAACCTCCGCTTTCTTCGGATGATAACAAGCCATAATGATTCGATAACCGGCTTTGGCTACGGCACGTGTTATTTCTGTTCCCATTCCTCCGTCCGCACCGGTGATGATTGCCCATTTCATTTCACTCATTTTTTCTCCAGTTTATCAATTTCCTTTTGTAAAGAGGAAGGTAATTGTTCTTTCAAATGTTGATGACAAGCCATTTCTATCGTATACATACGTCCTATGCAATAATTACTGTGTCCACAGTTGCAGCGTGCTTGTTGCTCCTGTTTCATCCGGTTCACGAATCCCGGTTCGTTCAGTAATGCTCTCGCCATCTGCACGGCATCAAAACCGGAATCGAGCACTTCATCTATTTTCTGACGGGAAACAAGACCACCGACATAAATCAACGGCGCATCCGGAAGAGCCGCACGGAATTTCAGTGCATCTTCAAGGAAATAGGCCTCTTTGAAGGGTACAGAGGGGATCATCCATTTGCCAAACATACGGACTCCGTATTTCAGCCACCAACAATTCATATAGTAAGACATCGAACGAATCGGCATGGCACCTCTCATCACATACATCGGCGCTTTGCTGACAAAACCACCACTCAACACCAATCCATGAGCGCCAAGTTCCAACAGACGTTTGGCCACTTGTATGGATTCGTCTATCTCCATTCCTCCTTTGAAGCCGTCGCGCATATTCATTTTTACGAAAACTGCCATATCATTGCCCGCCGCTTTCATCACTTCTTCCATCACCATATCCATAAAACGCATCCGGTTTTCGAGCGAACCGCCGTATTCATCTTTCCGATGATTGGTGTAGGGAGACAGGAATTGACTAATCAAATAGCCGTGCCCCGCATGTACTTCAACGGCGTCAAACCCGGCTTTCCTCGCCAGATTGACTGCATTTCCATACGCTTTCGCCATTTCCGGAAGCTCCTCTTTTTCCATTCCACGCACAAACGTAGGAGAATAGAGGTTGAAGCCTGAAGATGCGGATATAGGAGTGACACCACATATATTTTTATGGGACATATTTCCACAATGCCCGATTTGTATACCTACTGCGGCACCTTCATCGTGCACGGCTTTTGTCAATTCGTGTAAACGGGGAATAATGGACGGACGCAACCACAACTGACGGTCGAAAGAAAGTCCGCTTTGTGTCACGGCAGCATAAGCCACTGTTGTCATACCCACTCCCCCCGCAGCTACCGACCGATGGTAATCCAGCAACATTTGCGTGGGAGTATTCTCCGGACACATGCTCTCAAAAGCTGCCGAACGGATCGTTCGATTCCGCAGCGTCAAAGGGCCAAAGGTGACCGGGCTAAAAAGTTTAGATTCCATAGTAGTTGATATTTTATTTAAGTCATACGTAAGTCATGATAAAAAGCGCCCCTAATAAAGGAAAGGGAACACTCGTTTCCGTTCTCCCACTGCGTCTCCGAATTCTTCCCGGTAACGGCACCAAATAGCGTTGGCACGGGGAACAAGGTTAGCAATCGTCCACCAAAGGAAGACCAGACCGGAAAGTGAACAAGTGAGTATCGCCCAACCTGCCCATTCTACTATCTCACCGAAATAGTTGGCGGAAGTGACATAACGGTACATTCCTTTTTGAGGCAGATAATGCCGGGTGTCTCCTGGTTTGCGCAAATGACGGATGATATAATCCGACTGCCAGTTCAACAGCATACCTGCGAAAAAGAGCAGTGTGCCGATAATAAACCACGGTGAAGTGAACCAACCGGATTGATACATCGTTTCGGGAGCAAGATAGAAAATCCATTTTCCTTGCATATAACCATTCAGCAGATTAAAAAGAACTCCCATCGACATGATTGCCAGCGGCATCTTACTTTTTCCTTTCAATAGCAAAGGGAAGATGAAAGCACGCTGAAAATAGTGAATTTGAAAGAAGAGGAAGAAAGTGAAAATCACCGACTCGAACCGACGTTCGGAATAGATCCACATCACACACATCACCACAAAAACCGGAGCTTCCATCAATATCCAGGCTAGTTTATTGGAGATAGCTACGCCCCACGATGCCGTGCGGAAAATACCATATCCGGCTTTCACAAAGTAAAGGGCGATAAAAACAAACAAAGCAATCAGGCTCATCACCCCCAGAAACAGATTAAAAGTATCTATACTCATACCGATCTATTTTGTAACACGCAAAAATAACAAAAATGAGATAAACGACGATACAAAAAAATAGAAAGAATCTGAAGTACATTCTTTTACGAACATAAAAAAGGAGAAAATATAAAATTTCCCGGATGCGCTTCTGAAATGATCGGGCACACATCCGGGATTACTTATCTATTCAATAAAAGGATTTGTTCTTATCAGCGTTTCTTAATTGGGATATAAGCCAAATCATCAAGTACATTTTTATAAGCCGGGCGGATAATCCGTTTACCGTCAAAGGTCAATTCTTCATTGCGGTGTGCACACCAGCCTACGATACGTGCCATGGCAAACAATGGGGTGAAGATTTCCTGCGGCAAACCGATCATTTCATACACGAAGCCCGAATAGAAGTCGATATTGCTGGACACTGTCTTTCCATTGTTTTTAACCCGTCCGAAAGTAGCGATGGCACGTTCTTCCAACAGTTCGAGGAAAGCAAATTCGCTTTCTCTGCCTTTTTCACGGGCAAGGTCGCGAGCCAGTTCTTTCAATAGAAGAGCACGAGGGTCGGAGATGGTATAAACGGCATGTCCGATACCATAGATCAATCCGGTTTTGTTATACACTTCTTTGTTCAACATTCGGGTGTAGTAAGTGTCTATCTCATCTACACTTGTCCAGTCTTTGATATTTTCCTTCAGGTGCTGGAACATGTCGGCAACCTGAATATTGGCACCTCCGTGAAGCGGGCCTTTCAACGAACCGATACCTGCGGCAATGGCCGAATAAGTATCTGTTCCGGTAGAAGAAGTAACGCGAACGGTGAAAGTGGAGTTATTACCACCACCGTGCTCTGCCTGAAGAATCAATAACAAATCGAGGGTGCGTGCATCTAGTTCGGTATAGTCTTTTTTCAGCATATACAGGAAATTCTCGGCAATAGAGAGCTTTTCCTGCGGATGGCGGATATGCAGAGAACGTCCGAAAGTAGCATGACGAAGCATATTATAAGCATAAGCGATGATAGTGGGGAACTTTGAAATCAGTTCAATACTCTGACGCATCAGGTTATCCCGGGAAGTATCATCCGCATTTGCGTCAAAACGATACATTTCCAATACACTGCGTGAAAGAATATTCATGATGTTGTTTCCTTCCAACTCGATGATGTTCATTTTCGTTTTCTGTTCCAACGGCATATTGTCGTTAATCAACTCACGGAAAGAAAGCAATTCTTCTTTATCCGGCAGACGTCCGGAAAGCAATAGGTAAGCCACTTCTTCGAAGCCAAAGCGTTTCTCTTTGATTATAGCGTGAGAAATATCTTCTACATCATAACCGCGATAGAACAGTTTTCCCGGTATGGGTTTCAACCCACCACCCGGAACACGTTCATATCCTACTACATTACCGATTCTGGTTAAACCTACCAATACACCTGTGCCGTCTTCATTACGCAATCCGCGCTTCACATCAAACTTGGAGAACAATTCTGTATCAATCCGGGTAGCTTCCTTCATTTCCTCGGAAAGCTTGTAAATCAAGTACTCTTTTTTCATCTTTCTTCGTTTTTTATTCGTTACTTTTGTTTTTCAATTCTTTCCACGATCTCACGAGTGAAAGCGGAAGTAGAGAGGGAGGTTCCATTCGGCATAAAACGGGCTAAATCGTGTGTAGCGCGAGCGTCCAAGAAGCTTTGTTCCAAGGCTTTCTCTATCAGAGCAGCCGCTTCTTTCCAGTCAAAATATTCGAGCATCATTACTGCCGAAAGGATAATAGAACAAGGGTTCACCACATCTTTTCCCGCAATATTGGGGGCTGTTCCGTGAGTCGCTTCAAAGATGGCATGACCTGTCCGGTAGTTGATATTTGCTCCCGGAGCGATACCGATACCGCCTACCATAGCCGCCAGTTGGTCAGAAACATAGTCTCCGTTGAGGTTTAAGGTGGCTATCACGGAATATTCTTCGGGAATCAGGAGTGTATTTTGTAAGAAAGCATCCGCAATGCAATCTTTTATCACCAGTCTGCCATCTGCCAAAGCATCGCCAAATTCACGTTGCGCCAGTTCGTAGCCCCATTTTTTGAAACCACCTTCGGTAAACTTCATGATATTCCCTTTATGCACCAGTGTTACGGAAGGCAAATGATGGTCGATCGCATACTGGCAGGCAGCACGCACAAGACGCTCCGTGCCCTCACGTGATACAGGTTTCACACCGAAAGAAGAGGTTTCCGGGAAACGGACTTTTGTCACGCCCATTTCGTCTTTCAGGAATTGATAGAACTTTTCAGCTTCCGGAGTTCCGGCTTCCCATTCGATACCTGCATAAATATCTTCCGTATTTTCACGGAACACACACATGTTCACTTTCTCCGGTGATTTGACAGGCGACTGTACTCCCTGATACCAACGAACCGGACGAAGACAGACGTATAAATCAAGTGTCTGACGCAATGCTACGTTCAACGAACGGATTCCACCTCCGACAGGAGTTGTCAACGGACCTTTGATTCCTACCAGGTATTCCTGAAAGGTTTCCATTGTTTCATCCGGCAACCAGGAACCAGTCGCATTGAAGGCACGTTCTCCCGCCAACACTTCTTTCCATTCGATACGACGTTTGCCACCGTATGCTTTCCGGATAGCTGCGTCCACTACGGTTTGCATGGCAGGAGTCACTTCGGCTCCTACTCCATCGCCAGTAATATAAGGTACGGTAGGCACATCGGGTACCAACAGCGTACCATCTGTTTGCATGGTTATTTTGCTCATTTTTTATCTTGCATTTAAGGCAGAACCGGCACGGAACCAAGCTATCTGCTGTTCATTATAGGTATGTTGCACTTCAAAACTTTCTTTCGTTCCGTCTTCGTGATGAAGAACAATCGTCAAATTGCGCCCCGGTGCGAAATGGACTAAGCCTGATACGGACAGAAGATCGTGTTCCCGAATTTTATCATAGTCTGCTTTATCTACAAAAGTAAGAGCAAGCATTCCTTGTTTTTTCAGATTTGTTTCGTGGATACGGGCAAAACTCTTAGCCAAAATGACACGTACATTGAGGAAGCGTGGTTCCATGGCTGCATGTTCACGGCTGGAACCTTCTCCATAATTCTCTTCGGCAACAACAATAGACGGAATACCTTCGGACTTATACATCTTTGCCGTACCGGAAACTGTTCCATAAGTATTTGTCGAACGATTCCAAACACGGTTCGTTTCACCATTGAAAGCATTGACAGCTCCCATCAGCATATTGTCGGAAATATTCTCCAAATGTCCCCGGAAACGGAGCCACGGACCTGCCATAGAGATATGGTCGGTAGTACATTTTCCCTGTGCTTTAATCAATAAAGGCATGTTCAGCAAGTCTTGTCCGTCCCATGCCGGGAAAGGAGTCAGAAGCTGGAGACGTTGGGAATCCGGTTTTACCCTGATTTCCGTTTTTGCTCCGTGCGGGGCAATATACCCTTCATTTCCCTGTTCAAAACCTTTCAAAGGGAGTTCATCTCCTACAGGCTCGGAGAGTTTCACTTTTTCTCCGTTATGATTCACCAGTCTGTCTTTCAACGGGTTGAAACAGAGATCACCGGCTATTGTTAACGCCATCGTTAGTTCCGGAGAAGCTACAAACGCGTATGTGTTGGGATTACCGTCAGCGCGTTTGGCAAAATTACGATTGAAAGAGGTGACGATTGAGTTTTTTCGTGTCGGATCGTCCGTCTGACGTTTCCACTGACCGATACAAGGTCCACAAGCATTTGCCATAATCGTGGCTCCCAGCCGTTCAAAAGCCTCAATCATACCGTCTCTTTCGGCAGTAGCCCGGATTTGCTCCGAACCCGGATTGACGATCAGCGGAGAAGCAACGCTCAAATTCTTTTCTGTCACCTGCTTTGCCAAAGAAGCTGCACGGCTCAAATCCTGATAAGAAGAATTGGTACATGAACCTATCAAGCCTACCTCCATTTTACGGGGGTAGCCGTTCAATAACACCTTTTCTGCAAATTCAGAGATGGGAGTAGCGGCATCCGGTGTAAACGGCCCGTTTATATAAGGTTCGAGTTCTGACAAGTCAATTTCAATCACACGGTCGTAATAGTTGGATGGTTCGTCGGTCACAATGTCGTCTGCACGAAGGTCTGCACCAACAGATTCAGCCCAATCGACTACACAATCTCTTCCGGTAGCTCTCAAATAAGTAGCCATGCGTCCGTCAAACGGGAATAAAGAGGTAGTAGCTCCAACTTCGGCACCCATATTGCAAATGGTAGCTTTCCCGGTAGCAGAAAGGGATTCGGTTCCGGGACCAAAATATTCGATAATAGCATTCGTTCCTCCTTTTACGGTAAGGATGCCGGCCAGTTTCAGAATCACGTCTTTCGGAGAGGTCCAACCGCTTAGTTTTCCGGTCAGACGGACACCGATAATCTTCGGCATTTTCAGCTCCCATTCCATTCCTGTCATCACATCCACGGCATCCGCACCACCAACACCGATAGCCACCATGCCCAGTCCGCCTGCATTAGGCGTATGAGAGTCTGTTCCCACCATCATACCGCCGGGGAAAGCATAGTTTTCGAGCACTACCTGATGGATAATTCCTGCTCCCGGTTTCCAGAAGCCGATACCATAACGGGAAGATACATCACGGAGGAAGTCGTATACTTCTTCATTGGTTAGTCTTGCCGTAGCAATATCCGCCTTTGCACCTTTATACGCCTGTATCAAGTGATCGCAATGCACTGTTGAAGGCACAGCCACCTGATCCTTACCTGCATTCATAAATTGAAGCAATGCCATCTGCGCAGTTGCATCCTGCATAGCCACACGGTCGGGACGGAAATTCACATAATCCTCCCCCCGTTTGTAATCTTTCAAATCGGCTACATCATACAGATGAGCATACAAAATCTTCTCGGCCAACGTCAAAGGGCGTTTCAGTATAGCCCGTACGTGTTCTACCTTTCCTTTATAAGCAGCGTAGAAAGCTTCTAACATAGTCACATCATATACCATATTGCTTTTTGTTTTTTTAGTCTATCTATTAAAATAACGAACGACGTTCGAGTAATGTTTAACAAAATGAAATATTTTTTCTACCCGGAACGAAGATTTGTTACCTTTGCGCCTATTATGAGTAATAATCCGAAAAGTCCCATTATAGACCTTCAGCAGCAGCAACTCCTCCTGCGGATGGAGTATGAATATGAGAAGGAAGAATTTAAGCGGCAGACCGAAACAATGGGCGTTGCCCGTAAAGTGAAGCGCGGTCTCTGCTGGTATCCTGTCTCTCTTGGCCGAAGTTACTACAATTCGCTGAATCAGCTTGTAATAGATATTACACGGACCGAAAATAAAGAAATAGAGCATTCCTTTGAGTTCGGCCGTCCTGTTTGCTTTTTCCACCAGTCATTCGAAGGAAAAGTGAAGTATATGGATTTCATCGCTACCGTCAGCTTTGCCGACGAAGAACGAATGGTCGTTGTACTCCCCGGAGCGGGAGCTTTAGCGGAACTGCAAACTGACGGTATACTGGGGGTACAACTTTATTTTGACGAAACATCGTACCGGGCCATGTTCGAGGCACTGGAAGACACGATACGCGCCAAAGACAACCGCCTGGCGGAACTGCGCGACATTTTGTTGGGTACCCAAAAACCGGGATTCCGCGAATTATATCCTGTCCGCTTTCCATGGCTGAACAGTACACAGGAAACAGCAGTCAACAAGGTGCTATGTACGCGTGACGTATCTATTGTTCACGGTCCTCCGGGAACCGGAAAGACAACGACTCTTGTCGAAGCGATTTACGAAACGTTACACCGGGAACCACAAGTGCTTGTCTGTGCACAAAGCAACACGGCTGTCGACTGGATTTGTGAGAAACTGGTAGACCGGGGAGTACCCGTGCTCCGCATTGGAAATCCGACCCGAGTCAACGACAAAATGCTTTCATCCACCTACGAACGCCGGTTTGAAAGTCATCCTGCCTATCCGGAGCTTTGGGGAATCCGTAAATCTATCCGCGAAACGGGTAGCCGGATGCGCCGGGGTAGTTATTCTGAACGGGAAGGAATGCGTAATCGCATGAGTCGTCTCCGCGACCGTGCCACGGAGTTGGAAATACAAATCAATGCCGATCTTTTCGACAGTGCCCGTGTGATTGCTTCTACCCTAGTCAGCAGCAACCACCGCCTGCTCAACGGACGTCGTTTTTCGACTTTATTCATCGACGAAGCTGCACAAGCCCTCGAAGCTGCCTGCTGGATCGCTATCCGCAAAGCAGACCGGGTCATCCTTGCAGGAGATCATTGTCAGCTTCCGCCGACTATCAAATGTATAGAAGCTTCCCGTGGAGGATTGGATCATACATTAATGGAAAAAGTCGTTCAACAAAAACCTTCCGCGGTCTCTCTATTAAAAGTACAGTACAGAATGCATGAAACCATCATGCAGTTTCCCTCCGACTGGTTTTATCACGGAGAACTGGAAGCTGCTCCGGAAGTACGCTATCGGGGGATTCTTGATTTCGACACTCCCATGAACTGGATCGATACTTCAGAGATGGACTTTCACGAAGATTTTGTAGGAGAAAGCTTCGGACGCATCAATAAGCAGGAAGCCAACCTACTACTGCAAGAACTGGAAACTTACATCGAACGTATCGGCAAAGAGCGAATACTGGATGAAAGAATTGATTTCGGTCTGATTTCGCCATACAAGGCACAAGTGCAATATTTGAGAGGAAAAATAAAAGGAAGCAGCTTTTTACGCCCTTTCCGCAGCCTCATCACCGTGAATACGGTAGACGGCTTTCAGGGACAGGAGCGAGACGTTATTTTCATCAGTCTCGTACGTGCCAACGAGGACGGACAAATCGGGTTTCTAAATGACTTGCGAAGAATGAATGTAGCGATTACGCGGGCACGAATGAAACTTGTTATATTAGGAGATACCTCCACCCTTGCCAAGCATCCTTTCTATAAAAGGTTGATGTTATTCATTAAAAAGGAGGATTAAATACTTAATCCTCCTTTTAACAAAGCACACTTTCTCCCGAAACCACACTTTTTTTAACACAAACAAAACAAACAATATTTTACATCAGTACTATTCTTAATTTTTCACCCTCAAAGATAGTCGATTATTCCAATGCACTCCAACTATTTCCACCATTTTATTTGCGGATCGCGCGTTTTTGCCCATTCTGCAAATTTAGGATATGTTTTATCAATGCGCTGATTCTCCTTTTTAAGATCTAAATTCAAAATAGAAGCGTCCAAACGAGCATCTACATGAATTGCAAACGGAAAACCATCTTTGCAAATGAAATAGGTACCATCTACATCACCACGAGAAATATCAGCTCCGGAAGGGAAACGATTATTCGCACCAGTCGTCGGCTTATGATCTGTCAGATGGACTTCTGTGGCAGAGTTGAATACTTTTATAAAAGGGTTATAAGGAGCTACCACCACTGATTTATCAAGAGTAGGGTTATTAAATTGTATGGATACCGTATATGTCTTCTCTTGAATATTCTGATTAATCATATCCTCCGCATTCACATTGGATACTCCCAATTCAGCTTTAGCATCCTTGAATAATGTTATCACATTACCTGAATAGGAAGTAATTTCATCGCCATTGATTATTACTTGGGACGCTTTACTCAAATCGAAAGGAACCTCATACGCAAACGAGTTTTTATAATTAGCTCCCGTCCAAGCCAATGTGAACTTATCAATAATATTAAGAACTTTATTATCTATATTATAATCAACACTTGACTGATATTTCATGACTACATCATTCAAGTCATAATCTCCTTGTTCAGGCCAGTTATCTTCAAAGCCAAGCACTCCAGAATACTTTTCTGTTCCTTGTCGATCACCCGGATTAGGAACATCCGGAACTTCAATAGCAGCAATAGGATTAGAAGAGATAACGAAAGCAACATCATTATAGTCATTTTCACCGTTTTTCCAGTCTTCCATAGTGATAACATTCACTCTATCACCTGCTTTATTTTTTGCTGCAAAAATTGCAGTGTGAGAAATTTTGTCACTATTCAAAGATTTGGTTGAGTAGAACATATTCCCATTAGCCTTAACACCTCTCCAACCGTCATTCCAAATTAGGAAACCAATCTTTGTACCTGCTGGGATACGTTCCGGTTCTTCTTCCGGAAAGCTGCCTGTCTCATCAATATATTTCAAATTCACCGCAACCCCACTATAATTACCCAGACTACTTTTATGTACATTAGGGAAGATTACACATGCATGCTTTGCAGCTTGTCTTATTTTATCAATACTGGCATTTTCCGAATAACAATAGTAAGCAAACACACTTTGCGCACCTGTATCTCCTCCGAAATAGTTGACAACGACATTCGCATCTTCTTTTATCAGAATATCAGCATCATCAGAGACTAAATTAGTTCCTACATTATTCTTTCCTTCCGGAAAATATGTCGTTATATAACTCTTAAGCGTTGCATCCACATTTATTTTTTGGGAAGCATCCAGATAGTTAGGCCTACCAGTATTTACATTCCAAGTTCCTAATACATTCGGAATTACATTTGTAATAAATTTCAAAGAAGATCTTGTTTGTGCACTTCTCGTTGATGAATCCAAAGCAGTTACATCAAGAGCATTCTCAAAGGTTATTTTTGCGCTGACATCCGAACCGACAACTTTAGTTTTATACAAAGTCGGCACACCAAAATCCGGAGAATAAATATAAACTTCTGAAACTGCTGTCGGGAAAGAAGCCGGTTTGATATAACGTCCTTGTATATCTGTAAATCCGGTTGCAATGTGTGAAACCCCTGCTTTCTTTATAATCTGACCGCCTTCTGCCACATAAGAAAGCGGATTTTCAGCATAAACTTCAAAATAAGCCCTAGGACATTCCTTTCCATAATCAATATTCAATTGAATATTCTTAGTAGTGGCAAAGTCGAAATAGTTATCTAAAGTAACTTCTTCTTTATCTCCTGAATTAGCAGGATCATATACATCTTTCTGTAAACAGCTTGAGAAAACAACAGAAACAACACCGATAACACATGCTAATTTAGCAATGTTAATCATTCTTTGGGGTAAGTTAAAACACATCATACTTCTCGTTCATTTTATTTGATGGTGCAAATATAAACATAAACTTGCATATTTTAATCACATTATTGATATATTTTTCAAAAAAAAGTTTCTGCAAGTTTCACCTACCCATTTTAAATATCTTATTAATAAAAAAAGGAGAAAGCAAAAAGCCCTCTCCTTCTTTTAAAACTTGTATAATCTAGTCTAATTAATTATTCTCCGGACGAAGTTTACGAACAGTTACAGCAGTCTGCCACATTTCGCTTTCGCGTAATTGACGGAGTTCTTCGTTCAATTTTTCACGATAATCAGGTTGTGAATTACTGTCGATAGAAATCTGCGCTTCGTTACCAGTCTTCACACTGTTATACAACTTTTCAACTACCGGTTTGATAGCATCGTGGAATGGGCCCATCCAATCGAGAGCACCACGTTGAGCAGTAGTAGAGCAGTTAGCGTACATCCAGTCCATACCGTTCTTTGCGAACAACGGCATCAACGACTGTGTCAGTTCTTCCACTGTTTCATTGAATGCTTCAGAAGGACTATGACCGTTTTCACGCAATACTTCGTACTGTGCCAGCAACAAACCTTGGATAGCACCCATCAATGAACCACGTTCACCTGTCAAGTCAGAAGTAGCTTCACGCTGGAAAGTTGTTTCGAACAGATAACCGGAACCGATACCGATACCCAGTGCGATAGTTCTTTCGTAAGCCTTGCCTGTAGCATCCTGATAGATAGCATAAGAAGAGTTCAAGCCACGTCCTTCGAGGAACATAGTACGCAAAGACGTACCCGAACCTTTAGGAGCAACCATGATAACGTCGATATCAGCAGGAGGCACTACACCTGTACGGTCGTTCCAAGTGATAGCAAAACCGTGTGAGAAATAAAGAGCTTTTCCGGCAGTCAGGTAAGGCTTGATAGTAGGCCATACTGACATTACTGCTGCGTCAGACAACAGACACATTACAATAGTACCTTTCTCACAAGCTTCTTCGATACCGAACAAAGTTTCACCCGGAACCCATCCGTCTGCTACTGCCTTATCGTATGTTTTTCCTTCACGTTGACCAACGATTACATTGAAACCGTTATCACGCAAGTTCAGTGCCTGTCCAGGACCCTGTACGCCATAACCGATTACAGCGATTGTTTCATTTTCCAATACTTCACGAGCTTTTTCCAATGGAAATTCGTCACGGATTACTACAGTTTCAGTAGTACCTCCAAAATTCAACTGTGCCATTTTCTTTTTGTTTTTAGTTTTTGATGACTTACGCCATCTGTTATTAATTGATTTTATATTCTCACATTTATTCAAATATCACTTTCGAGCGGCAAACAACTTCGTTACCATTCTTCTTCACTTCTACGTGAAACTCGTTTGCGTTCACTTCATCGCAGAAGAAAGAGAGTTCATCACCAAAATAGCTTTCCGCCACATACGCCATTTCAAAACGACGGATACGCTTGGTCTTATACAATTCAATCGGGAACAAATCAAGGATATGCTCGATGTAACGGATGCTGTTTACATGACCGTTGATATCTATATCACTGTATTTTGCCGTCAGGGTAGCTATTGGCTGATCGCTTGTCACTTTGATGCGTGAAGGCTTTTCAATCGGACAAGGCTCATCACAGACATAGTCTACGATACTTCCCCCATGCAAAGTCAACAAGTCGGCAGGCTTGCGGGTATTAAGATTAATCATTGCCCATACAGAACGTGCGTAGCCAATCTTCTTCCCATCCTTATCAATAATAGCAAAATTACGGTCCGTAAACAAGCGGTAGACATTTTCCACCCACGTCTGAACCGAGAAATTCTCATACTGATAAGGCATTTCATCCAACTCAATAGCCAGACGTGAAAGCACCCATGTATAATTGTCCTCATTCAGCGTTGCAATACCAAAACCACGGTCATTGGCGTGAAAACCTGCACAATTCAGCAGATGATTTCCCAGTACCCCCATAGTCAAACGTCCGTTGAAGTCAACATGGAACGGTTCTGCCACAAACTGATAAGTCCCTATTCTATTTTCTTCATTCATTATTCTTATTGGTTTTTACTTTGGTTATACATAGCTTCCCGTCCATCGAGAAACTCATTCACCCGTTCAAAACAGCTGGTAGTAATCGCTACACGTCCCGAACGAACAAACTGCAAAACACAATTCAAAGCCTTCAGTTCACCATAGAGCGAAGTTATATCTTCGCTCATTCCATTTTTCTCGACAATGGAAAATACCGGATTGACTTCCACTATACGTGCATTGTATCTACGGATCAGCTTGGATGCTTCCGGATTCTCCTGAAAAGCAGGAGTAGACACCTTATATAATGCAATCTCGTGGAAATAAATTTCATCCTCTGTGAAATAATGTGCCTGAATCACGTCGATCTTCTTTTCGATCTGTTTCACTACCTTCTCAATGATGTCCTTATCAGTCCAGGCTGTTATTGTATACTTATGTACACCTTTAATAGAAGAAGCAGATACATTCAGACTCTCAATATTTATTTGCCGACGGGTAAATACAGCAGTTACCTGATTCAGCAACCCGGCTATATTCTCCGAATGAACAATGATTGTATATAACGTTTTATCACTCATAACTCTAATTTTTTAAATGCGAACCCTCAACTCTCCATTCTCAACTCTCAACTTCTCCTAGCACTCCAGCAACATCTGGTTTACCGAACCACCTGGAGGAGTCATCGGCAAAACATTGCCTTCTTCCACCACGCAAGCTTCGAGCAGGAACGGACCGTCCGTTGCCAGCATTTCAGCAATAGCTTCCTTCAGTTCTTCACGAGTGAAAGCACGTTTGGAAGGAATATCATAAGCCGAGGCCACTTTCATATAATCCGGATTCAACATCGGGGTAAACGAATAGCGACGGTTGAAAAACATAGCTTGCCACTGACGTACGTTTCCTAGGTAATTATTGTTCAGGCAGATAATCTTCACCGGAGCCTTCTGCTCCATAATCGTACCCAGTTCCTGAATATTCATTTGCAGTCCGCCATCTCCCATAAATACGCATACGGTACGTTCCGGTGCTCCGAAAGTTGCCCCGATAGCTGCGGGAAGCCCGAAGCCCATTGTTCCAAGTCCTCCGGAAGTAATGATACTGCGTTCTTTCGTATATTTAAAGTAGCGTGCAGATATCATCTGATTTTGACCTACATCTGTTACCAAAACAGCTTCATGGTGAGTAGCATCACTAACCGCACGTACCACTTCCCCCATACTCAAAGAGTTTGTGGCAGGATGAAGTTCGGGACGGATTACTTTTTCCTCCTCCACTTTCTCATATTCTTTGAAGCTATCAATCCATTCGGTATGAGTGTTCTTTTTCAGAAGTTTCGTCACAGAAGCCAGTGTTTCCTTGCAATCTCCCAATACAGCTACATCTACCTTTACATTCTTATTAACTTCCGCAGGATCGATATCAAAATGAATCACTTTTGCCTGTTTGGCATAAGTAGCCAAATTACCGGTCACACGGTCGTCAAAACGCATACCAACAGCAATCAGCACATCGCATTTATTGGTATTGATATTCGGTCCCAGATTGCCGTGCATACCCAACATACCTTTATTCAACGGATGTTCTGTCGGCAAAGCCGAAAGTCCGAGCAGCGTACAACCCGCAGGCATATCCGCTTTTTCGATAAACTCGCGCAATTCGCTCTGTGCATTTCCCAGTTCAACACCTTGTCCAACCAATACAAGCGGACGTTCAGCGTTATTAATCAGTTCGGCAGCAGCCTGTACAGTCTCCTCGTCCGTATCGGGAACAGGAACATAACTACGGATAAAATCGACTTTCGTCGGTTCGTATTTCGTTTTCTCTACTTGCGCATTTTTGGCAAAGTCCAATACCACCGGACCCGGACGACCACTACGGGCAATGTAAAACGCACGTGCTACCGCCCAGGCTACATCTTCCGCACGGCGAATCTGATAACTCCATTTAGTGATTGGCTGGGTGATACCTACCAAGTCAACTTCCTGAAAAGCATCCGTCCCAAGAAAGCCTGTTCCTACCTGTCCGGCAATCACCACGATAGGCGTACTATCGATCATCGCATCCGCAATGCCTGTTACCGTATTGGTTGCTCCGGGACCGCTCGTCACCAGGCAAACACCTACATCACCCGATACACGGGCATAACCTTGTGCGGCATGGGCGGCTCCCTGCTCGTGACGAACCAAGATATGGTTCAATATATTTTGATGATCGTACAAGGCATCGAATACCGGCATAATAGAACCACCGGGGTAACCAAAGATGGTAGTCACTCCCTGATGTTCCAAGGAGCGCATCAAAGCCTCTGCACCTGTTATTAAATCTTTCATATTAGTTGATAGTTGATAAATGATAAATGATAGTTGAGAAATGACAGTTGAAAATGAATGGTTTACAATCATTGCGCTAAGTGCTGCGCAGCTAACTATTACCTATCAACTATATTATATAATTCTCACTGCTCCCTTATCGGCAGAGCTTACCATGCTGGCATACGCCTTCAGGCTCTTCGGTACATAACGGTCACGAGTGACAGGAGTCATCGGACGGGCCGCCAGTTCTTCATCCGTCAGTCGCACGTTAATCTTCCGGGCCGGAATATCGATTTCGATAATGTCTCCGTCTACAATTTTTCCGATATTGCCTCCAGCTGCCGCTTCAGGAGAAATATGTCCGATACTCAATCCGGAAGTTCCACCACTGAAACGTCCGTCGGTAATCAAAGCACATTCTTTTCCGAGATGACGGGATTTGATATAAGAGGTAGGATAAAGCATTTCCTGCATACCGGGACCACCCTTCGGACCTTCGTGCGTAATGACGACTACATCGCCACTGACGACTCGGCCTCCGAGGATGCCTTCACAGGCTGCTTCTTGCGAATCAAATACTTTGGCAGGTCCGGTAAATTTCCAGATACTTTCGTCTACACCTGCTGTTTTTACCACACAACCGTCTTGGGCAATATTGCCTTTCAATACGGCCAATCCACCGTCTTTGCTATAAGCATGTTCCAAATCACGGATACATCCGTTTGCACGGTCTTTATCCAGTTCCTTATAGTACATGCCCTGTGAACCAAGTACGAGATTGAATCTATTTCCGGCTGCACTCGAATATTTTTTAATTGCCTTTTCGCTTACATTCGGGCTGGTGATTGAATATTCATTAATAGCTTCCGCCAATGACATTCCGTCTACCCGTCGAACAGATGTATCTATCAGACCGCCTTTTGCCAGTTCATCCATGATAGCAATAATACCACCGGCACGGTTTACATCCTGAATATGATATTTCTGTGTATTGGGAGCCACCTTGCAGAGACAAGGAGCCTTGCGGGAAAGCATATCGATATCATCCATCTTGAAATCTACCTCTGCTTCATGAGCAATAGCCAACAGGTGAAGAACTGTATTAGTAGAACCACCCATTGCTATATCCAGCGTCATGGCATTCAAGAAAGCCTGACGGGTAGCAATGCTACGAGGAAGCACACTTTCGTCTCCTTCTTCATAATATAACTTTGCATTTTTTACGATCAGTTCTGCTGCATCTTTGAAAAGCTGCGTACGATTCTCGTGTGTAGCTACGATGGTTCCGTTTCCGGGAAGAGCCAGTCCGATTGCTTCATTCAGGCAGTTCATTGAATTGGCGGTAAACATACCGGAACAACATCCGCAAGTAGGACAAGCATTTTGCTCGATATTCGCTACTTCCTGATCGCTGACACTTTCATCAGCCGATTTAATCATCGCGTCGATCAAATCCAGGTGCTGACCATTCCATTCTCCGGCTTCCATCGGACCGCCCGATACAAATACGGCAGGAATATTCAAACGCATAGCCGCCATCAACATTCCGGGAGTAATCTTATCGCAATTGCTGATACATATCATTGCATCTGCCTTGTGCGCATTAACCATATATTCTACACTGTCTGCAATGATGTCACGTGAAGGAAGCGAGTAAAGCATACCATCATGTCCCATTGCTATACCGTCGTCGATAGCTATTGTATTGAATTCCGCAGCGAAGCATCCCAGCTTCTCAATCTCTGCCTTCACCAGCTGACCGATTTCATGCAGATGCACATGTCCCGGAACAAACTGGGTGAACGAATTGACGATAGCAATAATGGGTTTACCCATCTGATTCTTCTTCATGCCGTTGGCTGCCCATAACGCACGGGCTCCCGCCATCCGACGGCCTTGTGTACTAAACGAACTGCGTAATTGCTTTTTCATTTCAATCTATCTTTTAATTAAAGAGCCTTCCTCACACAAGTGAGAAAGGCTCTAAATTCTATCTTTTATGGTACGAACACATACAACACAAAAACCTTTCTCACGCTCTTGATGGGACCACCACGACGCGAATAATATGCAGGACTGCTAGGTTAATAGATGTATGTAACATATTCATATCTTCTTTTCTTTATTTTCGTGCTGCAAAGGTAAGGGCTTTTTTATTATATCCAAACAAATCGAAGAAAAAAATCACTTAAAAGCGAATAATTGTAAGAAAAGAGAGGCATTATTTCTCTATTTTATCACTTAAAGGTTGAATTTACAACTATTATCTAACTGCGCACCTCACTTTCTTTTTCTGACAAAAGCACTTAATAATCTGAAATTTACCCTCCCTATACCGGAGTACAAGCAAATAATTCGTATCTTTGTAGACCCGTATTTACGGGAATTATTAATCAGAAACAAAAAAGATCAGATGGAAACAGTAGAAAACAAGTACATTACCGTTGCATACAAACTATATACAATGGAAGATGGTGAAAAAGAGTTGTTCGAAGAAGCAAAAGCAGAACATCCCTTTCAATTCATTTCAGGATTAGGAACAACACTCGAAGATTTCGAAAATCAGATAACTGCTCTTTCTAAAGGTGATAAATTTGATTTTACCATTCCGGCAGATAAGGCTTACGGACAATATGACGAACAACACGTTATTGACCTCCCCAAAAATATTTTTGAAATAGATGGCAAGTTTGACAGCGAACGTATTAAAGAAGGTAACATCGTACCTTTGATGACTGGTGACGGTCAACGCGTAAATGCCAGCGTAGTAGAAATCAAACCGGATGTTGTAGTAGTTGACCTCAATCACCCGTTGGCTGGTGCCGACCTGATTTTCGAAGGTGAAATACTGGAAAGCCGTCCTGCTACCAACGAAGAAATCCAGGAATTGGTGAAAATGATGAGTGGCGAAGGTGGTTGCGGTTGCGGATGCGACAGCTGCGGTGATGGCTGTGGCGACGACTGCGGTTGCGAAGGCGGACACTGTCATTAATTGAAGTATAAAGTATTAAGTATTAATTCCGTGCGGATATAGCCGGAGTTTTAATACTTAATACTTTTTTTATGCCGTCATTCCGGCTAATACCTAATACTTAATACCTAATACTTAAAATCAGCATCCTTTGTGCGTCATGATGTCAAGTACCATTTTATCCGTTTCGTTCATGGCTTGCGAGCCGATTCTTGTCAGGTTACGGATACTTTGGTCTACATCTTCATCTATAATTCCTTCTACGGAAGTCACACAACGGTCTTCCATTGCCATCATGGCAGACAGTACGGCTGTCGAAACTCCGGTGGTTACCTTCAAGGCACAACTCGGTTTTGCACCGTCACAAATCATTCCTGTCAAATTGGCAATCATGTTTTGAACAGCGAAGGCAACCTGATTGTAGTTTCCTCCCATTAACCAGGTGATTCCACAACTGGAACCTGTGGCAGCTACCACACAACCACACAAAGCAGACAGACGCCCCAAACTTTGTTTGATATATATAACAGTGAGATGGCTAAGCATTAAAGCACGGATCAGTTCTTCTTCACTTTTTCCGTTTTCTTCTGCAAAGACAACGACAGGAAGTGTAGCGGATATCCCCTGATTACCACTGCCGGAATTACTCATTACAGGAATCATAGCGCCAGCCATACGGGCGTCGCAGGCAGCCGACGTATAAGAGAGGATATGAGAAAACACGCTATCCCCCATCACTTTATGCTCATAAGTTCCCCGAAGCATTTTCCCTAAAGAATGTCCGTAGTTACCTTTAAAGGCTTGCTCGGCAGCAGCTTTGTTCAAACGGGCTGTGTCAAGGATGAAACGGATTTCATCCAGCGGAGCAGTCAGTGCAAAGTCATATACTTTACGCAAGTTTAGTTCGGGCGAAGCCTCTTCCTCTTCCTCGCTGACTGTCTGTTGCTTGTCGAGCAACGTTTGTTCATTTTTGGCTATATATATAAAGGTAGTATGTCCACCGGCAATGATGGCTTTAGCCGTTTTATCTTCCGTTTTACAAATCACTTCGATATACAGCTTTTCCGTAATATCTTCTTTTAGAGAAATACAAATCCGTTTTTCTGCGATGAATTGTTTTCCCTGCTCCACCGCTTCCGGCGTACAATCCCTCAATACCTCCAACTGATAATCTGATTTGCCAATCAACGCACCCAAAGCAACCGCTATGGGAAGCCCGACCATACCCGTTCCCGGTATTCCGACTCCCATGGCATTCTTTAATATATTAGCACTTAACAGGACTTCTATCTTTTCCGGTTTCGCTCCCAGTGTTTCGGCAGCTTTAGCTACACAAAGCGCTACTGCGATAGGTTCCGTACATCCGATAGCCGGAATGACCTCCTTCTTAATCAATTCTATAATTTGCCTTCTTTCTGATTCAGTCATGGACTTATAAGTTTTGGTTCCACAAAAATAGGAAATTCTTTCTTTTCCAACATTCTATAATGAACAAATAAAATCTCATATTGTTATAAAACCTCCCATACACCAAACTTTAACAGAAAGAATTGATAGAAAAATGAAAGCAAAACACATAGTTGTTTATTTGCTACTAGCTATTGTTTCCTCTTCATGTATCCGCGAAGAAGCTCTCAATGCAGAAGCAGACATATTAAGTTGTATACTACCGGGAGTAGCCATGACAACCAGTCCTATTATTAACAATAATTCCATAACTATCTTTGTTGGTCCGGGAACTGATATTTCAGAACTCAAGCCTGAATTTACACTGACTCCGGGAGCTGCGATCAGTCCGCTTAGCGGCACGGAACGAAACTTCAATACCCCACAGGAATATACTGTCACAGCTGCCGACGGTATTTGGAAAAAAGCATATACAGTATCAGTGATCGACACGGAACTTGCCACGAACTATAATTTCGAAGATACACTGGGCGGAAAAAAGTACTACATATTTGTAGAACGCGAAAGAGATAAGGTCGTCATGGAATGGGCCAGCGGAAATGCGGGTTATGCCATGACCGGAGTAGCCAAAACAGCCGATGATTATCCCACTTTCCAAATAACGGACGGAAAAGCCGGCAAATGCCTCTCCTTAGTGACACGCAGTACCGGATTCTTCGGTCAGCTAGCAGGAATGCCTATTGCAGCAGGAAATCTGTTTATCGGTTCTTTCGATGTGAGTAACGCAATGAGCAATCCACTGAAAGCGACTAAATTCGGCCTTCCTTTCCGGCATGTACCCACTTATCTAGCTGGTTATTATAAATACAAAGCAGGAGATCAGTTTACAGAGGGAGGAAAACCTGTGAACGGGAAACGGGACATCTGTGACATATATGCCATCATGTACGAAACCAGTGAATCTGTTCCCACTCTCGACGGAACAAATACATTCACCAGTCCGAACCTGGTTTCAACAGCACGGATTAATAATGCCAAAGAAACGAACGAATGGACTTACTTTAAACTTCCTTTCATCACTCTCCCCGGAAAATTCATTGATAAGGAGAAGCTAAGGGATGGGAAATATAATATAGCCATTGTGTTTACCTCAAGTCTGGAAGGAGATCATTTTAACGGAGCAATCGGAAGTACATTACTGATCGACGAGGCCGAGTTAATCTATCACTCGGAAAATTAGCGGGATTTCGATGAAGGATTTTCCATAACAATACCTCATAATACACTCAAGCAATGTACCCACACAAAACGTGCACATTATCAAACGAACGGAATTAAATAACTTTATAACAACCATAATGATGAAAATCTATCCGTATATATTCAGTTTATTAGCCTGTATAGGAATAGCTCTCCCCGGCTATTCACAGGTAGACCGAAATGAAACGCTGATCCGTTCCGCCCTTCACGGACTGGAATATGAAATCAAAGCAGGTTTCAGCATTGGCGGCACAGCCCCGCTTCCCCTTCCGGTAGAAATCCGTTCGATTGACGGATATAACCCGACACTGGCCATCAGCATAGGGGGCGAAGTAACCAAATGGATTGCCGTTCAGAACAAACTCGGAATCATAGTCGGACTCCGGCTCGAAAACAAAGCAATGACCACCGAAGCCACCGTAAAAAATTACAATATGGAAATTCTCGGACAAGGAGGTGAAAGAATCAGCGGAGTATGGACGGGCGGAGTGAAAACCAAAGTACATACCGCCGGACTGACTATACCTCTAATGGCTACCTACAAACTAAGTAACCGATGGAACATCAAAGCCGGACCTTATTTCTCGTATCTGCTTTCAAGAGAATTTTCAGGTCATGTGTACGAAGGATATTTGCGGGAAGATGATCCCACCGGTCCGAAAGTAGAATTTACCGACGGCAAAATTGCAACCTACGATTTCTCGGACGACTTGAGACATTTCCAGTGGGGATTACAGGTGGGAGCCGGATGGCGAGCTTTCAAGCACCTCAATGTGTATGCTGATCTCACCTGGGGATTGAACGATATATTTAAAAGCAATTTTAATACAATCACTTTTGCAATGTATCCTATCTATTTGAATATAGGTTTTGGGTACGCATTTTAAGTCTCACCACAGATTACACAGATTAACACAGATTGATTTATAAGTCATAGACTATCAATATAAATAATCTGTGTTAATCTGTGTAATCTGTGGTGAATAAGGAATTAATTTCCACCAGACTCCGCCACCTGTTTCACTCCGGAATAGGTCACTTTTACAGTCTGTTGCAATGTAGGCACTTTCACGTTAATGGTCATGTCTGCATTTCCATCTTCTACCGTTCCCGTAACAGTTACAGGACAGGTACCCAAAGCAGCGGCATTTCCCTCAAACGTAAGGTCTTGCTGTCCGGTGAACGTAGACACCCCTTCTCCCTTCTTCACTTCACACTTATCAACAACAATATCTCCAAATTTCAGGATCTGTTGGTTAATAAACAGTTCAAACTCCTTCAGTTCAATCTTCACCTCCGTATTGCTGACCTGCGAGAGAGTGATAAACTTCTCTATTCCATCTCCTATGACAATTTCCTGGTCAGAACCATCCGGTATCATGGATATATCCAGATTTCCCCAATACGTTCCGACTACATCCGGAGCCGTTATCGCAGCTTCCTCTTCAGGAGGATTCCCATTATTCTTGTTATCACTGTCGTCATCGTCACTGCTACAAGCAGCGAAGAAAGTAAGAGAGCAGACCAATGCCAATAAATACAATAGATTCTTTTTCATACGTCTTTGGTTTAGTTATTATAATAAATTTCGTCCCTTATAAACTAAAAAGAAGAAAAAAGGTTCAATATGCTTCCTTTTTCGAAGATATTTCGAGTTCACGACTTTCTTATCGAAAACTTTGTTATATTTGCATATAGTAATTTTAAAAAAGCCACAACTATGTTTAATTCATTTGGCAATATCTTTCGGCTCACAAGTTTCGGTGAGTCTCATGGAAAAGGAGTTGGAGGAGTGATTGACGGATTTCCGGCAGGAATTGTCATCGACGAAGAATTTGTACAACAAGAACTTAATCGCCGCCGTCCGGGACAATCCATTCTTACCACTGCACGTAAAGAAGCTGATAAAGTTGAGTTTCTTTCAGGCATTTTTGAGGGGAAATCCACCGGATGCCCTATTGGTTTTATCGTTTGGAATGAAAACCAACACTCCAATGACTACAACAATCTGAAAAATGTATATCGTCCTTCACACGCTGATTACACGTACACAGTGAAGTACGGAATCCGTGACCACCGTGGCGGCGGACGTTCTTCCGCACGCGAAACGATTTCGCGCGTAGTAGCCGGTGCATTGGCTAAGTTAGCACTTCGTCAACTGGGTATCAATATCACTGCCTATACTTCACAGGTAGGTCCTATCAAATTGGAGGGTACTTACTCGGATTACGACCTCGATTTGATAGAAACAAACGATGTACGTTGTCCGGACCCGGAAAAAGCAAAAGAAATGGCAGACCTTATATATAAGGTGAAAGGAGAAGGCGACACCATCGGTGGCACACTGACCTGCGTCATCAAAGGATGCCCCATCGGACTTGGACAACCTGTTTTCGGCAAACTCCATGCTGCCTTGGGCAACGCCATGTTAAGCATCAATGCTGCCAAAGCATTCGAATACGGCGAAGGATTCAAGGGGCTGAAAATGAAAGGTTCCGAACAGAACGATGTTTTCTATAATAACAATGGACGCATCGAGACACATACCAACCACTCCGGAGGTATTCAGGGAGGATTGAGTAATGGTCAGGATATTTATTTCCGTGTAGTATTCAAACCGATTGCAACATTGCTGATGGAACAGGAAACCGTCAACATTGATGGAATCGACACCACCCTGAAAGCACGCGGACGCCATGACGCTTGTGTACTGCCCCGTGCCGTGCCTATCGTAGAAGCAATGGCCGCCATGACTATACTTGATTATTACTTACTGGATAAAACAACGCAACTGTAATGAACGAAATTCAGAAATACATAATAGCGCACGAACCGAAAATGATGAATGACCTGTTCAGTCTCATCCGTATCCCCAGTATCAGTGCTCTGCCGGAGCATCACGATGATATGCTGGCTTGTGCAGAACGCTGGGCGCAGTTGTTACTTGAAGCTGGAGCAGACGAAGCATTGGTGATGCCCTCAAAGGGCAATCCGATTGTTTTCGCTCAAAAGATGGTCGACCCGGACGCAAAGACCGTATTGGTTTATGCTCATTACGATGTAATGCCGGCCGAACCGCTGGAACTTTGGAAGAGCCAACCATTTGAACCGGAAATACGGAACGGATATATCTGGGCGCGTGGAGCAGATGACGACAAAGGACAATCATTCATCCAGGTGAAAGCGTTCGAGTATCTCGTCAAAAACGGATTGCTGAAGAATAATGTAAAATTCATCTTCGAAGGTGAAGAAGAAATAGGCTCACCCAGCCTGGAAGCTTTCTGCGAAGAGCACAAAGAGTTGCTGAAGGCAGATGTCATCCTTGTCTCAGATACGAGTATGCTGGGAGCTGAACTTCCGTCTTTAACAACCGGTCTTCGCGGACTGGCTTATTGGGAAATAGAAGTGACTGGGCCGAACCGTGATTTACACTCCGGACATTTCGGCGGTGCGGTGGCTAATCCCATCAACACACTTTGCCAGATTATCAGCAAGGTGACGGATGCTGACGGACGGATTACCGTTCCCGGATTCTATGACGATGTGGAAGAAGTTCCGCAAGCCGAACGGGAAATGATTGCGCATATTCCTTTTGACGAAAAGAAATACAAAGAAGCAATCGGCGTAAAAGAGCTTTTCGGAGAAAAAGGATACAGCACATTAGAACGTAACAGCTGTCGTCCGTCTTTTGACGTATGTGGCATTTGGGGCGGATATACGGGAGAAGGTTCTAAAACCGTACTTCCTTCAAAGGCGTATGCCAAAGTTTCCTGCCGATTAGTTCCGCATCAGGATCATCATAAGATTTCGCAGATGTTTGCAGAGTATATTTCAAGCATTGCTCCGGAAACTGTTCAGGTGAAAGTGACTCCAATGCATGGAGGACAAGGATACGTATGCCCGATTTCGCTTTCTGCTTATCAGGCTGCCGAAAAAGGCTTTGAAATTGCTTTCGGAAAGAAACCGCTGGCAGTACGCCGTGGTGGTAGTATTCCTATCATTTCTACTTTTGAACAAGTCTTGGGAATCAAAACTGTATTGATGGGATTCGGTTTGGAATCAGACGCCATCCATTCACCAAACGAAAACTTTTCACTGGATATTTTCCGTAAAGGGATAGAGGCAGTCATTGAATTTCATCAGGAGTATGCCAGACGATAAAGCGGACAGACAAAAAGTCTAATTACAAACGGTATATAAAAAAGAGCGATGGACAAGTGTATGATTACAAACCCGTCCACCGCTCTTTTTATATATTTACAGATACCAACAAATTACATAACCGGAGTCTGGAAAAGGAAAGTAAACGATTGACTGTCTTTCAAATCCTTCACTGCATCACCTGCATAAATCTCTCCCTTTGCCAGAGACAATTTCTTAATCCCTGCTTTCGGACTAAAATCTATTTTCTTCAGGTCCAGCCAAAACATATTTGGTGTCAAAGTAGATTCGAAATAATACACTTTATTCTTCTGATCGGAAACGGAACGCCAACGGGTAGAAGAAATATAAGGCTTTTCCGGCGTATTAATACCAAATGGCACGGAAACATTACGCATCACACTCAATACACTGGGAACTGCAATTTTTGCATCAGCAGTTTGCGGAATGGCATGAATGTAGAAAGAAGCCCTGACAAAGCGGTCACTCGCACGATTTGTTCCCGGTAGCATCTGTAAGCCACCAATTTCTTTCCAATAATCATTAATAGCCAATTGATAGTCATATCGGGGAGAATTTGTCATCACCCGGTATTCTTTCCCTTCGTGAATACTTAATTTTCCATCCAAATATTCCAATACAGCCGTATTCCCAGTTTCATCGGTTATAGCCAGATGCAAGGTAGATTCCGGTCCCCCATTCGGCATACGGGGAGCATCAATCCGGAAAGTCTCTTTTTTCAGTTCATCCACGGCTTCGCGTACCGTAGCAAAGTTATCAAGCACATACTGTGTCCAAATGCTGATTCCCATTGCCGGACGGGTATCACCGGGAAGAGAGTAAATAGATTCCGGTAAGAAAAGCAGACTCGCCACCAATCCTTTCTCGTTCATTCCATCGCAAGTACCAATATCATATCCTGTGGCAATTACACTTCCGTATTTGGCAGTCCAGTTCACCGTTTTATCCTTGTTATGTCCCGCACGCTGAATACCACGTGGAAACACATAGATATTCGTCATGATATCTTCTTTCCAGTCCATGGTACGCCCCGTTATCACCATCTGATCAGGACCTATGTATACTGCACGCGTACATGCTTCCACAGGCTGTATACTCCCCAAAGAGACGGCAGCCAACACCAATGCAACTCCTACTAATCTTTTCTTCATATTCTTTCTATTTAAATAATTGATACTCTCATTTTATAAATAACAAATATGCCACGATTATTGCCTACAAGAAAGATGATTTTAATGAAAAAAAAGAATTTATTCAGTGAATGAGGAAGTTTTTGGTTTTCGACGCATGATAGTTATCATCGCAGAACTCATTTCTAGCGATAGATATTAAATAAATGAAAAGGATATGCATAAAGTATTACGCGGAGGCAGTTATTACACCTTCGAGAAATACTGTAAAGTCACCAGCCGTTATGGAGTGACCCCACAACGGTGGGATATTGATTACGGGTTGCGGTTAGTAGTGTCTCTCTAACTTATGTATAAATGTTAAGTCGGCTTATTAATCGGCCAATCTATAAAGCTCATATCCTCCCAATGCCAGTATGTAGGGCAGATTATAAATTACATCAGCATCCTTCTCTACCTCCTCGGGATACTTTTGTAGTAATTCGCTGAAAGGCATAATAAGAGGATGTTGCAAAAATACCTTATCCTTCACCTTAGCACGTCTCCAGCCGGCCACCGTACGCTCGGCATTCCATCGGTACTTCTCCATGCGTACTAACAGATACAAAACTTGAGCTGGCAGATCTTCATTGAACATAGATTCGGATATGTGTGTCGGTGAGCGGTCACTCCGTCTGATGCCATAGCCCAGTGTGCGACAAAACACACTATAAGCATCCAGCTGATAGCGATTAGCCCAACGTAGTGGTTCGCTTAGTTTATTCCACAGATACTGGGCTTGATGATTCATTAAAATAAAGTCGGCAGAGTGGTTTCCATAGGATTCATACATCTTCTTCAATACCTCTTTTTGTTTGAGGCTTTCATCAGCATAACAACAATCATATAAGTAGTTCACATACAAAGCCAGTTTATCTTGCAAAATGTTTTTCTTTATTCCCCTATCTACCATACCAAACACCTTGACATAGCGATAGCGTCCCTTCTCGTCGTCCACCATCGACGACAAATCATTATTAAACTCCTGACGGATTAGCACACGACACTGATACTGATAAACTTCATGTGGTAAGTTGAGTCCTAATGAAAGACTCAAATCAGGATCATGCACACAAATGGCCACTGTAAGCATACAATGCTTATTTTGTGCCCACTGCTGCAGGCGGGTACGCATAGCAGTACTGCAAATGTCGTCATGGCAATATTCCACCTCAATATCATCTATTTGACTCTCTATATAGGGGAATTGAGCTTTGAAGTAATCTTTCTGTGCCTCCATCTCGCGATCCACTAAAGTGATGCGGGTACGTATACGTTCATCCGCAGGCAGGCGGTCATCATAATTGGCATAATGGCAGATACGCAATGCTTCGAGTAGCAGCGAGCGTCCCACTCGGTTGAATCCCACGATAACCAGATGCACATAGTCTTGACTGGTAGCGCTCCAACTTCCATCAGGTTGTTGTGTAATGCTTATGGGGCGATAATCCAGCGGATCATAACGTCTTTCACAATCAGCTCCATAAAGGCTCCATAGCTGCCGGGCCAAGTTTTCATGGAGATTAAAGGGCCGAAAGAAAATATTAGGCTTGCCTTCTATACAAAAGACTTCGGGCGGCAGATTCATTTTCTGTATGTTAGAATACGAAGGGATGCTATCAAACTGTACATACACAGGCATCATCTTACCATCAGAACATTTACCACGCAGAGTACTTACCAAGTGCATAATAGCTATATTTTTAGCATCGCGCCCGTAACGTTCTTCATCACCCAGCACATATACTTCAATAGCATTCCCTATGTTCAACCGCTGAAGTTCTTCGATCGACTCAATGTTGCCAAAGTAAACAAGCACTTGTCGCTCAACTTCAACAGGCAGGGCCGACTGTATACGATGCCGCACCGTTGCCGACTCCATACCGCTCATCAGCAAAATACGTGCCGAAGGACATTCGTCACACAGTTCACGTATCATATTGATAGACAATTCGTTGAATCCGATCAGTACATAATGATTTTTTATATTACGGTAGGTCATTCGCCCCGCGTATACCACTCCTACACGCCGCTCTATAATATTAGAGATGGTAGAGATGAGCACACCGCCCAGTAAAACGGATCCCGAAATGCTGATAAGTCCCACTAATATCCTGTTAGGCCAGGCAGTCTCTTCTATTTGGTTACCGGGATCGACAAAGTTGTTGTACACTGCCCAGAGCCTTTCTCCCCATTCCTCGTGTCCATGCAATTGGATGGAAAAGAGCATCGCGATAATAAAAAAGATAGCCAGCGCCGTAGCAATGGTAACGAGTAGCAAGGTGAGCTGTGACTTGATACCGCCCGAAATGGTGCGATCTATATACTCTTGCGAGAATATCTTCTTGTAGTAGTTTGCAAAACGGTTCATAGTAGTCCATATAGATTTATGTACAAATATAATGTATTTTTCTATAAATCAAGTAGTTTTCCACTAAACTATTTCAGCCATACACTTAACCTCGTTACTGTGCAGAAAATTAGAAATTCTTCCGGAAAGTACATCCATTTCTCCATTCCGAACACCCGTAAGCAGTCTTCCCTTTAATGATGGTTCCTTTACCACAAAGTGGACAGGGTTGACCTACAAACGCATCTACCTCACCTGCCGCAGAAGGAGTTGAAGCTGCCATGGCCACCGGAGCAGGAGAACCGGGCGAATCAGTCTTCACTTCATTCGTCGTTTTTTCCGCTTTTGGTTTCTTTTCTTTCGGCGTACTCGGTTTTCGTTCACGCTTTTTAGGTTCTTTCTTTTCTTTCTCTTCGGCTTTTGCAGCAACTGCGTCCTGAATAGTTATGCGTCGATTCGTATTATCAGAAAGTACACTCATTACGATCTCTGAAACCATCTGCTTTAGTTCTTCGAGGAACTGGCGGGCATCGTATGTTTTCTTTTCAATCTCACGCAACTTCTTTTCCCAAATACCTGTCAATTCTGCCGATTTCAATAATTCTTCGTGAATAAGCTGCACCAACTCCACTCCTGTCGGGGTGGCAATCAGGTTCTTTCTTTCCTTACGGATATAATTTCGCTTGAACAACGTCTCAATGATTGCAGCACGGGTAGACGGACGGCCGATACCATTCTCTTTCAAGGCATCGCGAAGTTCATCATTGTCCACCAGTTTTCCGGCTGTTTCCATTGCACGAAGCAAGGTTGCTTCAGTATAAGGTCTGGGCGGCTGTGTCCATTTTTCATTCAGGTCCGGAATATGAGGACCACTTTCACCCTTCACAAAAGCAGGAAGTACATTTTCATCCTCTTCCTCTTTTTCTTCAGTAGGGTCTTTTACTTCCTTGGCAAACACGACACGCCATCCCGGTTCCAGAATTTGTTTTCCGGTTACCCGAAACTCTATCTTATCCACTTCTCCCATCACGGTGGTAGTAGAAATTTTACAGTCCGGATAGAACACGGCTATAAAACGACGGGCTATCAAGTCGTAGACACGACGTTCCATATCCGTCAAGTTTTGAGCATAGACTCCGGTTGGGATAATGGCATGGTGATCCGTCACTTTCGAGTTGTCAAATACCTTTTTTGATTTAAGAAGTGTAGTGCCAGCTAACGGAGCTGTCAAGACTTCGTAATCACGGAGTCCTTTCAGGATAGCAGGACATTTCGGATAAATATCATCGCTCAAGAAAGTGGTATCCACACGCGGATAGGTAGCCACTTTCTTCTCATAAAGAGACTGGATCAGTTTCAGTGTTTCATCGGCCGAATAAGCGAATTTCTTGTTACATTCTACCTGAAGGGAAGTCAAATCGAACAAACGTGGAGCGTATTCCTTTCCGTCTTTCTTGCCGACATTGGTGACTACAAAAGGTAGGTCTTTCATACGTTCTACCAATGCTTCGCCTTCTTCCCGGTTGGCAATAGGGTCGATGCCCGGGTTATCTATTTTCTTTTTTCCGCCGTTCTTTTCCTCTTCCGCGGCAATTTCTTCATCACTTTTGCGAATGAGTGCAGAAAAAGTGGTATTACGATAGTTTGTTTTCAGTTCCCAATATTGTTTGGGTTCAAAATTGGCTATCTCCAATTGACGGTTGACAATCAATGCCAGCGTCGGTGTCTGTACACGACCGATAGAGAGCACCTGTTTGTTTTGACCGTATTTGAGGGTATAAAGACGGGTAGCGTTCATTCCCAACAGCCAGTCACCCATCGCACGGGAAAGACCGGCTTCGTAGAGTGATTGAAATTCAGCTTGGTCTTTCAGTTTCGAGAATCCTTCACGAATAGCTTCTTCCGTCAACGAAGAAATCCACAGGCGCTTCACCGGACAGCGTGCGCCAGCTTTTTGCATCACCCAGCGCTGAATCAATTCTCCCTCCTGCCCGGCATCACCGCAGTTGATGATTTCATCCGCATTCTGCATCAGCCACTCTATCACATGAAACTGCTTCTCAATACCCGGGTCATGTCCAATCAGCTTGATACCGAAACGTGGCGGAATCATCGGCAGACTGCTCAAGCTCCATGATTTCCAGTTAGGGGTGTATTCATGTGGCTCCTTCAAGGTACAAAGATGCCCGAATGTCCAGGTCACCTGGTATCCGTTTCCTTCTATATATCCTTCTTTTCTGGTATGAGCGCCGAGTACTTCGGCTATATCACGTGCTACAGACGGCTTTTCGGCTATGCAAACTATCATTTTTTCTCTTCTTGTTTTTAGACTATCAGTTTGCAAAGTTACACGAATATTTCTCTAAAAGAACAATATCCCACAAAATATGTTACCTTTGCAAGAGTAGAATTCTTATAACAAAGAACAAGTATGATTGATTTAAACCGCAAATTGCCCATCGGAATACAAACTTTCGAGAAAATCCGCAAAGGAAATTATCTGTATGTAGATAAAACCGCCCTTGTCGGAAAAATGGTGTCCACAAGCATCCCCTATTTCCTTAGCCGTCCCCGACGTTTCGGAAAAAGCCTGCTGATTTCCACTTTCGAGGCTTACTTTCTGGGACGCAAGGACTTATTCGAAGGACTAGCCATCTCACAAATGGAAGTTGACTGGCAAGTCTATCCGGTTTTTCATATTGACTTGAATGCACGCAAGTATGATTCTCCGGCAGATCTGATAGCGATGCTCAACCAACATCTGGAAAAATGGGAAGCAATCTACGGAACCGAAAAGCAAGATCGACAACCGGAAGAACGATTCGCCTATATTATAGAACGCGCATGTGTGCAAACCGGAAAGCAAGTAGTCGTATTAGTAGACGAATATGACAAACCTCTTTTGCAAGCTCTGGATAATCTGCCCTTGTTTGAAGAATACCGCAAAATGCTAAAAGCATTCTATGGAGTATTGAAAAGTGCTGACCGCTATCTGCGTTTCGTATTTCTGACAGGTGTTACCAAATTCTCACAAGTCAGTGTATTCAGTGATTTGAATCAACTGAATGATATCAGCATGAAACCGCCTTATGCCACCATTTGCGGCATTACCAAGCAGGAACTGATAGATACATTCACTCCGGAATTGGATAAGCTGGCCTCATACAACCGGATGACACCAGAAGATACAATCCATAAGATGACCTCACTTTACGACGGGTATCATTTCTGTGAATATGCAGAAGGCATGTTCAATCCGTTCAGTGTATTAAATGTGTTCGACGGATATAAATTTGAGAATTACTGGTTTCAGACAGGCACTCCTACTTTCCTTGTCAAGATGCTGATGGATAGTAACTATGACCTGCGAACGCTCATTGACGGAGTGGAAGCAAACGCAGCGTCATTCAACGAGTACCGGGTAGAAAGCAGGAATCCTATTCCGCTGATTTATCAAAGTGGGTATCTGACGATTAAAGAATACGACCCTCGTTTCAAGACTTATCAACTTGCTTTTCCCAATGATGAAGTGAGATATGGCTTTATGAATTTCCTTCTGCCATTCTACTCTAATATTCCCGATAATGAGCAAGATTTCTATATTGGCAAATTTGTCCATGAGTTGGAAAGTGGCAATATCAATGCCTTTCTAACCCGCCTTCAAGCCTTCTTTGCCGATATACCTTACGAACTGAATGACCAGACAGAACGGCATTACCAGACTGTCTTCTATCTGATATTCAAACTCATGGGACAGTTCACACAAGCAGAAGTACGCAGTGCAAAAGGACGGGCTGATGCAGTTGTCAAAACACCGAAGTATATTTATGTATTCGAATTCAAACTGAATGGCACAGCCGAGCAAGCATTACAGCAAATCGAAGATAAAGGGTATCTTATCCCTTATCAGGCAGATGAACGGGAAGTCAAAAAGGTTGGAGTAGAATTCAGTACTGACACACGAAATGTCAGTCGATGGCTACCCGAGGAATAAGAGAGTATAATTACTTCTTCCTCATATTTATCTACAAATGATTCAGACTAAACCTCCCAACACTTCCACCCTTTGTTGGCACAGATATACACAATGTACGAACGAACATGGTAATTGGGGAATTTCCTTTTCGTATCTGCGGCATAACCTTTCACTTGCTCCACGTGTTCGGGCAGCGGTTTGGTTAGGGCCAGCATTCGGTCGGCGTCTTTGGCATGATAGTATTTGAATTCCACCACGCGGTCGTCCGTATAATAATCCGTACCGGGGATGCCGGTCATTTCGAAATCCGAACGGCCTACGGAGTTGTTCTGCTCGATGGCAAAGGTATAGCAACTACTCAAATAACGGGAAACAAGTTCGTAGAAAGAACAACGGATAAAGTTCTCATTAATCTTATCAAAGACCTGTGCGGGGAATTGTCCCAGATATTGCTCGAAATAGTTCTGCACAAGGGGTTCAAAACTACGATTGGAATCATAAAGTTCATAAACCGGGACGTAACGACTGGCGTTACCTTCGATCTTGTTCAGTTGGTTGTAATAATCCATGTAGATGCTGCGCATGGTCATGTTGGGGAGCACCATGCGGTATGCACTCTTCAGGGTAGTCATACCTAAGTAGAACAGGCTGACGGGATAGAATTCTTTCTCAAAAAATTTCTTCTTGTTGAATTTGCCGGACAGATCTCTGACGTTGTATGACAATTCACCGCCTATCACCAGGGCATCGAGCATCTCTTTGGCGTTGTTCTGCGAAAGAGTCAGGCGGCGAATCCAGTTGATGTCCGTACGCAGGTTCTCATCGATCAGTTCGGAGGGAATACTTCCGGCATTAGCGGCAAATTTCTTAAAAAAATAAGTTAAGATAGTGGAGTTAAAAAGACGTTCACCGACAGGGCTAAAACGATAACCGTCGTAGTTGTTCACAATAAGCTGCCAGATTTCCTCGAAGCGTTCTTCGCTTGCACCGGGAGCATATTTATCAAGTACATAGCGCAAGTATGTTTTCGTTTCTTCATAGGTGAAGCCGAGCATATTCAAAAAAACGGGTTCGAATGTGAGGATTTCCGCAATGTTGTACCCGCTGGTCAGGTCGTCCATGATGACAGGCAATACGCCTGTGCAGAAACAAGTGCGAATCGTGCCTTCGCCGATACCCGCTTTGATAACTTTAAAAAAGGTGAGAAGAAAACTATCACTAGTGGTTACTTCCTCATAAAGTGAGTCATTATAGGAAGTAAGCAGTTGATTGGTGAAGTTATCGTATTCGTCAATCAATATATATGCTTTAGGCAATCCATGTGAGCTGATATAACCCAAAAGTTCCTCCAACATCTGCACAGCATTTCCTCGAGTTGTAAACTGAAAATCACCAAACAGGTCTCGGTTATGTTCTACCGTAACTTCCACGGGTCCACAATTCAGGTCATTGAAGTTCTGTACCACCCCTTCCATATCATCCGCCATCACCATAGCCGAGAAGTCATAACGAATCACCAAATATTGATTATGTTCTTCCTTTAGATTTGCACTGTGAAAAATAAAGGTTGAAATATTACCTTTGTGGTTAAAACAAGTTAACCAAGGAAAGCAGGTGACCCATTGTGTCCTCTAGGCAGAAGCCCTATCCACGGAATTAGTCCTTCTTTCCTTATCAGTTGAACAGATCCAATTAGAATTTTAGGTCGTTGGCCTATTAAAGGATATAGTTTGTTCAACCTATGGTTAACCCTTTAATAGTGCAAAAATATGGAAAAGAAATGGTTTATTGGCATTGACATCTCAAAAAAAACTTTGGATGTTGTTATTTACGTTCCTACAAAGAAACATGCGGACGAAACAAATTATGAACGCTTCTTAAACAAAGAAGAGGGCTACAAGTCTCTTCTTTGTTGGTTGAAAAAGAAAAACATGGCAAAGAAAAGGCTGGTCATTAGTATGGAAAATACGGGTATTTACAGTTTTGACTTATGCCTTTTTCTAGAAGCAGCATCCATCGATTACTGTTCTTTCAATCCTCTTCATTTAAAACGTTCCTTAGGTTTGGTACGTGGGAAAAATGACCGTGTAGATGCCGAAAGAATAGCCTATTTTGCTTATCTTCATCGGGATGAACTATCTTACTCTAAGCTGTCAGGGAGTTCAATTATCCGTTTGCGTGACTTTGCTGCAGAGAGAAAACGTTTTGTAAAGCAGCAAGCTGAATACAAAGGTTTTCTCACTGATAGAAAAGATTGTGAAATGACTTCTACCATTGAGCGTGCTGCCCATATGGTAAAGATACTGGATGAAGAAATTGCAAGTGTTGAAGAAGAAATGCTGCAAATTATCAATTCAGACCCATCTATTCTCCGAAATTATGAGCTCTTAAACAGTATTAAAGGCATTGGGACGATCAATGCGATGAATACAATCATACATACTAATAATTTTCAGGCATTTGAAACGGCACGTCAATATGCATGTTATTTAGGTATTGCTCCTTTTGAGCATTCTTCGGGAACAAGTATTAAAGGTAAAACAAGGGTTTATCCCACGGGAGCAAAACTATTGAAAGCGGATCTTTCACAAGCTGCTAATTCAGCGATTGTATGGGATAAGGAAATGAAAGAGTATTATGAAAGGAAAAGGAAGGAAGGGAAAGCTTATGGAGTAGTGCTAAATGCAGTCAAGTTTAAACTAGTAGGAAGAATGTTTGCGGTGGTCAAAAGGGGAACACCCTTTGTGGAGTTAATGACTTACAAAAAGTAAACGGACTGAAATAGCCCGTTTAACTTCTTTAACTGTTTTTTATAGGCCTATTATTTGCATAGGTCTTAGAATTCCGTAGGATGTTCGCCAATCCAGGTGCCGCCAAAAAGTTCTTCAAAACGATTCGCTTTCGTACGGTCGTAGTAGTGGGCCAACATGGAGATGAGCAGACTTTTCCCGAAACGACGGGGACGGAGAAAGATGGGAGCATTATAGTCTTCAAGCCCCGGAATGTAATTTGTCTTATCAACATAATAAAAGCCACGTTCACGCATTTCTGCGAAGTCGGCCACTGCGTATGGAATCGTTATTCTTGCCATAATCGTTGATCTTTTCTTTCGGTAAAGACAAAAGTACTAATAAATTAGTACCATAAAAAAGATAATGCGAAAAAGATAAATAAATACCAAGCTCAATTATGGCTATATACATAAGTCTTTGATGAAAAAGAGGGCAAAACAGAGAAAAAGATCAAAGTTATGCATTTATCATGTATAGCCCTATACACGAAGGCTGCACAACTCTATACATGATGCGTGTATAGAGCTATGCAGCCTCTCTGCATAAACCTGGCGGGACATTGCTCCGCCAGGCCAAGAGAACATTTATGCCGCAGGATCGGGCGCCTCTCCTCCGCCGCCTTCGCTACCACCGGAACCGGAGCCGCCTCCTGCATCGGGTTTCGTGCCGACGTAGAAAGTAGCGATAGCGGTTCGGGGTGTCTTCAGGAGCGTGCTTCCTGCATACTGTGTAGTGACGGTGAGGGTATATTCGCCATCGGCCAGACCGGCAGGAACAATGAATGTGAGTTGTGACGGGTTGTTGACGGCCAACATATTGAGGTCGACAGGTGTGGTTTGTTCTTTGCTGTCGGTGATAGTGATGCCGACGGAAGAATCCGTACCTGCAATTTTCAACATACGGCCATTGACCGTGAACGGACGGCCTGCAGTGGCGGTGGCAGGTGAGAATCCGGCAACGTACATCACGCTTTGGCGTTCGCCCAAAATACTGATAGAGGTTTGGGCGATAGCTTCACGCAGTTCTTTGTCTTGGGTGAAGGAGACGTAGACGGAGTTCTTCTCGGGATTCCATTTTCCGCCATCGATAACACCGCGGAGTTGCGCTACGGCGTGGTAAAGACCGGTGTTGACACTATATCCGCTAAGGATGAGATCGCTCACAACACGGTTGTAGAGCTTCACGACGTGCTCGATGGTTTCGGGACGGAGCCCGGTGTCTTCCTTGTGCATCTCGTCGAGGATGTCCTTCAACGAAAGATTACCGGACGATTCGAGCTGACCGATCTTATCGTCTTTGTTGTCGACGGTTACAGTGTTGTCGACTAACCAGATTTTCAATACATTCTTCATTATTCAAATTATTAGTAAAAAAGTTATTTTGTTGTATTCAACTATTATAAACTGCGGACATATTCGCCATCAGCCAGTCCGAAATAACTGACAACTATTTGATTATTCATTCTGATGTACTACTTTATTATCAAAAGAATAAATAATAGCCACCAGAAAAGCTTTACGAATTCTCGATATGGAGAATTAGCATTTTAGACTGTTACCAGTCTTTACGGAAGTAAGTATTACTAGGATCATTTCCTACAACACCTGACTCGTGAGGAATCACTTGTACATTAGTATTCATATTAGGATCATACAAAAATAACAAATCATCCATTGGAGCTCTTACAAAATTCTCCATTCCTCTTATATTATCACGTAGTCCATAAGCAATATACCCTTTTCTGCTCTCATTAAAAATTTGAATTCCAGGAACGGTACCACCAGTTCCCTCCATATCCATTATAAAGTTGAGATAAGCTTCAGATTCACCATACGTATTCGTGAGAGATTGAGTAAAATCTTTAGTAAAACACACAAAACGATTCTTTTCCAGTCCGGCAAATGGTTTGCGTCCACAGATCATCCATTCAACGTCATGTACTTCAAACTCTGTCCAATAGGGAATAGAGTATTGGTTCACATACCCATTGTAAGCATAATCAATGTATTTGCCAACTTCTATACCACCACATTTTTCTTTGTCAAAGAAGGTTGCTGTCGCTTCCCCCTTATCAGCAATCGTTAACATTGTTTCCTTTGATAATGCCCCACGCAAAGCTTTTATTAATTTTGGATAGGCACTAGCGTTCTTTATTCCATCTGCTCCATATTCATCACTATCGTCCCAAAGATCGATGCCATCCAATCCATACAATTCTACTGCGATTTTCACTTGTGCTACCAAATTATCAATCTCACCATCCGTCAGATGACAAAAGCCTATAGCTGAACTATTTTTCACTGTTAGACAAACTTTCATGCCCATTAATTGCAAGGGGCGGATATACTTATCTGCATTTTTCAATACATGACTTATGTCTGCATTCAGTTTCAGTTCACCTCCTACACCAACAGTAGCTCTTAGCAGATTTACAACATCAAAAAGTTGAGAATATTTAGTACGGTCATCCATGAAATCTTCTTGCAGCCAATACACAGAACTTACTAAAGGACTCATCTTTTCAGTGTCAACATATCCTATACAAGTATATCCTTTTCTGGAAGAAGTCAAACGATGCCTTCCATTGGTCCAATTGATACGATAAAGCAATGTTTGATATTTACCATCTTCCTTTATTTTAAGAGGAAGTAGAAATTGAGTAGTTTTCAGAGAAGTCTGATCATTCTCAACCTTCGGTAACATCCATCCTTTAAGCGTTATAACCATCTTACCCGATTGCATAGCTCCGGCAGCAATTGTCAAGCTTCCGCCATTGTCCAATTCATAAGCATTATCCGGCAACAATGTGTAATTCGAGTTTGTATATGCTAATTGGAAAGCTTCCACATCGAAATCTTTATCCACCATCACCGTCAGATTTTTCGTTTCTGTAGCGGCTTCTTTCATCACTACAGACACATGGTCTGTCACGACCTCATTCTCTTTATCAGTAACAATAAGGAACACCTGTTGATTATCTGTCTGCAACTCGCTGCACAATCTTGGTGAATCACCTATAACCACTTCGGTCGGTTTATCATGCGAAACATCAGGATTGATTACAGCAGCTTCTTCCTCACAAGAAGAAACACATAAAGACAGCAACCCCCAAAGCCAGATATATTTTAATATTCGTTTCATATCGTCATTCGTTTTTAGTTTATAACCACTTTGACTTATTTATTCATTATAGGCACTTCTACACCACTGGGCCATAACTCTGCTTCTGTTTTCGGACGTGGCTGTGTATAGGTTCCATCCGTAAAGTATGGGATCATCTTCGCATCATTGTGATGTCCGGTCCGGTCTGTAATCGTATTTCCAGTGCCTTCGTCAAATTTCCAGTAAGCTTGTAAATCAGATTCGGCTGCCGGGTCATCGATATTATACATATTCTCAAAGATTTGCTGTTCGGTACGTGCCACGCTCCATATACGGGCTTCACAAATATCACCGTTTAACTGACGACTTATATCATGAGATTGTCCGTACGAACGTCCGAAATAGAAATTAAAGTCACCGCCATTGCCTGTGTCATCATCCGCCAGCTTATCCCCCAAACTAATGGTTGTTACATCACTCTTGCCGTGTCCTTCTTCCCTGCTTTGCAATTTTCCGTTCACATAGAAAGCAATCACCTGCGTATTCAAATCCCACGTCAATGCGATGTGATACCACTCTCCTGCTTGAAGTTGGAGTTTTTTGTCGGCAGTAGGAAATTTACCCACAGGGGTCTGAACCTGCAACTGCTGACGAGGAAAGTCAACATCTCCCAAACGCACACACAAATACTGCTCGATACCCATTATTGAAGAAATATTCGTTTCATCATCAAACTGGTTAATCCGTATGATTGCTTCCATTGTAATAGCTGTCAGATTATTCACTACATCTGCGGTAGGGCTTCCCTTGTCGAACCCCGGAACGGCAACATACACGTTCTTCAGGTTCATTGCCGTAGTGATGGCACTAGAACGACGCACGAGGTAATACATTGTGCGTGAACCGTTCATGATGCCTACTCCTTCGGCTTCTCCTATAGAAAGAGGACAAAGATAAGTAGCATCAATCTCCAGTTCATCGAGTTTCAAAAACTTGATGCGTACTTCTTCGGAGGTAGTCTTCCCTGCCGGAATAGTCACCGCGTCTGTCGACAGCTGGTAATATGCTTCGGGAAGTGCTTCATAGTGAGTGTCATTCTTTGCATTATAGGTACTAATCATTGAAGGGTCCACCTTTAGACTGACCTTCACGTCATTCCCCGACGGATAAGTCAAGTTCACGTTAAAGACTTTCGTTTGGCTTGTCACCTTACGGTTAAAAGTGAAAGCCTCCGTATTTTTACTGGCAGCTATATTCAGATACGCCGAATTGTCAAACGGTGACTTTTCGCTGTAATCCGTATTATCACAGGCAACCGGCAGAAATAACAAAACTGCGGCTGCAAAGCACTGATAAAGTTTATGTATTCTCATAGCTTACATCGTTTAGTGAGCCGAAGCAGGATTCAGGAATTGAATACCTCCACGGGTCTGTTTATAAATAATATCAGTATCGTAGTAATCGGCAGAGATATTGTAAATAGCAATACCTCCCAATGGTGTTTCCATATTGAGAGCACCGTAAGCAGCTCCGGCGATGGCATTGCGCGTTACTCCGTTATAGTCGGTCAATGTACCGTCAGGAGTGACAGCCAACAACAGACGGTCCGGAGCAACCTTGCCATATCCGGTGGCATAGAATACGGAGGTTTCTATATCATATTCATCGGATGCACCGGAAATATCGAGTACGAAATAGTTGAAAAGGCTGCGCTGCGCTTCCGGCAACAAGGAAGGAGTACCCTCAAAAACTAACAGACACGGTGTCTGTCCCAAAGCATCCAGCAGCGGTTTTAACGCCGAAACGTCTACCGCAGAGCCTTCCGAACCGAGGGCAATCCCGTCAAATGTCCCTGCACGCACTGCCTCAACAGCAGAGGTTATAGAGGTATTCAGTTTATCTTTAGCCGTGCAATCTATATAGTAAAGCACTTTCGTCCCATAATCCTCACGCACCAACTTCATATCTTCCCGGTCATATTCGGACAGACGGTCGGCATTACGCATCGTCACTATATCGATACTGTCCGGCAACGCACGGAGAAAGTCCTTCTCACCGGTAGATACTTCCGGAGCATTATCCAACCGGGCATAAACGACAGCGTGTTTCGTTGCTTTATATGCGCGAAGATTCTGCGTATATGCCGCATATTCTTGCGGATTCTGTTCCTTAAACCCATTCACCTGACTATTGTGTATTTCCATTTCCGTCCAGTCGTCGCAACTGATGGTGGCAACCGACAGGAAAGTAGTCAGTAGGCATAACTTAAAGATTGATTTATATTTCATAATCTCATTGATTTAAAGGTTCGTTCTAGTTTGAGGATTGACTATTCTCAATGGAATGGTCTTTCTTATCCCACCAAAGTTTAGTTCCTGCGGCATCGGGACCATTCAGCATTTCTACAGCTTGATCAATGTATTTCGGATTCCCTGTATATTCATCGGCCGGGAAAGGCAAACGACGGGGACCGATTGTTACATTCACACTATTATTGGGGTCTTTATTCTCCACGGCAGGCAACAATTTCGGATAGCCCGTACGACGATGTTCCGCCCATGCTTCCAGCCCCAGCGGGAATATTGCAATCCATTTTTGAGTAATGATACGCTCCAGGTTCCGCTCGAAATACTCCGCTCCTGGTTCCCAGGCAATCGTAATGGTACTTACCGCCGGATGGCTATACTTAATATCAGCCCCGTCCATCGGGTTCACATAGTCTATAGGCTTTTTCGTCGCATCCTTCACATATTGGTCCGCTCCGGTGGCTCCGCCACGCTCTTCGAATGAAAGGGCAATAGCCTTTTCATACAATGCCTGCGCATCGCCTCCCATATTCCAACCACGCAACGCGCCCTCGGCACGAAGGAAAGTCACCTCCGCCGCATTCATCCAGAGATAAGGATCGGTGCTGGAAATCACCTGCTTTGAGTAAAGGTTAATCATGTCGTCTTTCTTCTGGGTAAATATGCCGATACGTACACCGTAATAATCGTATACATCGACTTTCTCGCCATCCTGATCGACTGTCTGCACACCTTTGACAAACATCTTATCCAAACGCGGATCTTCATAACCTTTCATAATAGAAACTAAATCGGCACTGATACGGTAGTCATTCCAGTTATTAAACAGCAACTCCGAACGGTTCTCCGCCACATGAAGCATGGCGTTATCCTCATTCGATTCAATCACTCCCGCTTCCACAGCCTTCTGCGCAATACGTTGCGCCTCGGTAGGATTGACATAGCTCATACGCATGGCAATGCGAAGTTGCATGGAATGTACAAACTTACGCCATTTGGAAATGTTTCCGTAATACAAGTCTTCCAGTTTGCGGAAAGCCTCGGACGACAGGTCTTTGTTTTCCTCCAACACTTTATCCGCTTCTTCCAGTTCTTTCAGCATCTGTGTATATACCTGCTCCTGCGAATCGTAAGGGACAGCTAGGTCTTCACCCGAATTATCATTATCCATCATCTTCGAATAAGGAATCGGACCGTAAATGTCCGTCACACGATGCATGATACACACCCGGAGAATTTTACCGAAAGCTAATGCCACAGGGTCATCCGTCTTGTTCATCATATCGCGGTACTGCGGGTACATGTCTTTAATCGGATCGGCAAACGGGGATTTGAGCCATCCCTGTTCGGGATTGAAAGTAGAGAATTTCATCACCCAAGTGTCTACAATTCCTTCCAGATAACCACCGTATGCTCCTCCTGCCATGGCATCCATAAACTGGTAAAGGTGTTCACGTGTAGGAATCACCAATCCCTGCATTCCTTTGAGCGTAGCACCTACAATATGATTCTCACGCTGCATTTCTTCTCCGTCCGCTTCGTACATACTCCGGTTGATGTCGCTGTCGAAACAACCGCCCAACGGAAGCAGAAATAATGAAAGGATCATTATCAGAAGAATGTTATATATTCGTTTCATGTCCATCATAGTATTTAGAAGTTAATCTTTATGTTAAATCCTATATTCCGGGTACTCGGCATCATGAAGTAGTCGATTCCCTGATAATAGTTGTTCGTAGTAGCTACTGCTTCAGGATCGAAAGGAGCTTTACAGTAGATCATCCAGAGATTTCTGCCCACAAGGGATACATTGATATCACAAACATTGCCCAGCCAGCGGCGCGGAACGGTGTAACCGATATGTGCCTCCTGCAGACGCAGGTTGGTAGCACTATAAGTATAGTAGGTAGGCAATCCGCTCTGCGATGCTACCACTTCATAGAAGCTTTGCGGATTCACGCGGCTACGGCCATTTATCCATACTCCTCCGGCATCACGCGCGGCAGCAGATGTTTCAGATACTCCGTAGAGATCAAGATAAGCCTGTGTTGCCGAATAAACGATTCCGCCCAAACGGGCTGTCAACAAGAAACCGGCATTGATACCTTTATAAGAGAAGCTATTATTCCAAGCTAAATTTGCCTTAGGAAGTACGCTTCCCAACTTTATGTCACCAGCATTGTCGATGGCTGTCACATTGCCGCTATCGTCAATCAGGATATTACCGTTAATATCACGTTTCAAGTCGGCATGGGTATAAAGATCGCCCAGCGTACCACCTTCCTTCAGGATAAATTTCGCCTTTCCAAATCCGCGTCCTTCATCGGTTTTGAGTTCCAGTTTATCCACATTGTAAGTTTTGCCCGTCTCCGGATGAACATAATCCTTCACTAGTTCAACGATTTCATTCTTGTTGGCCGAGAAAGTAAAGCTGCTGTCCCAACCGAAATCTCCCCAACGATGTCCATAAGACAACATAGCCTCGAAACCATAGTTGCGTACATATCCGGTCTGTACATACAGTTTATCATATCCCGATGATACAGGAAGCCGAGGATCGAATGTCTGATTATAAGTATTGGCGTAATAGAAGGATCCGCTTAACTTGAAATCTTTAAACAGGGTTGCATCCAGACCTATTTCCCATGAGTCGGTACGCTCGGGGTATAGTTTACCAATGGGATAATTCGTCTGCGATTTCCAGTCCTGCTTATTGGCATCATACGAGTAAGTAGGATAGGTAAGGAAACGAGGATAAGGATTACCTACGGAACTGAACGATCCGCGTACTTTAAGATAATCCACCCAATCAGGCAGTTTCAACATTTCAGTGATGACAGCCGAAAGCCCTACGGAAGGATAGAAGAATGAAGCTTGCGGAGAGTGTGTCAGCTGGGAGGCCCAGTCGTTACGTCCTGTAACGGTGAGATAGAGCATACTTTTCCACCCTACTTCGGCACTGGCAAAAATAGATTCGGTCGCTTCGCGCCAACCCACCTGCGTAGCACGCTTCTTTGCATTGTCAAGGTCGTAGACATTGAACAGATTAGGAATACCAGTTTCTCGTATCGGTCCCGCATAGCCCAATTCCTTACTAGTCACTCCACTATAACTGGCACCGATATTGGCTACAATCGTGAAATCCTGAATACGTTTATTAATATTCACCAACACATCGGCATAAGTCTGCGAATATTGTCCGTTGTTTACTGTATAATGGCCTTGTGAACTACCGTCAGTCAGCGTGTTGCTACTGCTTGCATAAAGTTTGCCTTCATATTCGCTATGAGTATTGTCGATGCGGACACGCCCTGCCACATTCAGCCAGTCAAGAATCTGGTAACTCAAACCTGCCGAAGCCATATAACGTTTCTTGTTATTAAGACGAAGATTACGGTAAGCAATCCAGTAAGGATTCTGCATACGAAGGTCACCTTCGCCCTGCGGCCAGAACTGTACGCTAATTTTCCGAGCTTCATCCCAACGCTCGAAATTCTTCACGATAGAGAAATCATCCCCGCGAGGAAAAAGATAAGCAGAAACCAACGGGTTGGAGTACTGCCCCTGATTGGTCATATTACGGTCGTTCTGAAGAATATAGCTTGCACTTACATCCAGTTTCATCTTATCATTCAAGAAACTGGTCGTATTACGGAAAGTAAAATTATATCTGTTATACCTATTGTTGGGAACCATCCCTGCCGAATTGACGGCAGCCGCAGAAAAGAAAGTCTGATTTTTATCCGTTCCGGTAGACAGCGTAACGGAATTTGTATATACCGCACCCGTATCAAAGAAATCATCAGGTTCATATCCTGTTTGAGCAGCCGAGTTCAACTTCGGTCCCCAGCTATAAATATTGGAATTTCCTGCTTTTCCATTGCTACCCGTACCATAACGTCCCTGGAATTCGGGCATCTTAAAAGCATTCAACCATTCAATGCCACTTGATACACCTACTTGCAGCTTACCTACCTGTCCTTTTTTTGTAGTAATCACAATCGCACCGTTTGCCGCATTACTACCATAAAGGGCGGCAGCTGCCGCTCCAGTCAGTACGGAAATACTTTCTATATCTTCCGGATTAATATCAGCAATGGCCTCGGTAGCTCCCTTTGAACCAAATTCCGTATCTCCTCCGCCACCGAAATTATACATCGGAATGCCGTCAATCACGTACAAAGCGTTACTACTCTGTTCAATAGACTTCGTACCACGCATCACCACTCTACTTGCCCCACCGACACCGGAAGAACTCGTATTGATAGTAACACCCGCCACTTTACCATTCAGGCTGTTTACAAAATTAGCATCCTTAATCTGGGTCAGTTCGTCGGACTTTACTTGCTGTACGTTGTAGCTCAATGCTTTCTGTTCACGTTTGATGCCAAGTGCTGTTACAACGACTTCACTCAACAGTTTTGTATCCGAAGCCAGTTGCACGCTATACGTATTCTGTCCGGTTACTTTTACCGTCTGTGGAGTGTAACCTACATAACTGATACTCAACACACTTCCAACATGAGCTTCGAGTATAAAATTACCGTCAATATCCGTAATAGAACCGACACCCGTTCCCTCTACATGTACATTGACACCGATTAACGGCTCTCCGTTATCATCCAACACACGGCCGGTGATACGTTTGGCAGAAGCTGCTTCCGCTTCTTGTTTTTCCTGTGGAACGATGATTACATATTTTCCTTTTAACTGATAGGTATATCCCGTATTTCTAAGGATTTCTTTGAGAGAACTCTCCAGCGTGGCTTTTTCTAACGCCAAATTGATGGAGGGTTTGTTTTTCAACTGCGACTCGTTGTAACCAACGGACAGTTTCGTTTGTTTTTCCACTTCTTTCAATGCCTCGATGACCGATATGTTTTTCTTATGGATCGTAATCCGGGCATTACTACTTTGAGCAAAAGTAGGGGTAGAAAGGAGCAGACAGCACAAAAAAAGCATAAATACTCGACTGATTGCCTGCTTATTGGCTATAAATTCATAAATTTGCTGCATCTTCTTAGTATTAGTTTATACAGATAAAGTTAGATTCTCGAATTTAGTAGCGTCTGGTTAACGCTAATAGTAAGAATTTCGATTTCACATCCGGGGGAAGGTTGCAGCTTCTCCCGGATATTTTTTCCGCATAGGCTTCAGTGTATTTTAAGGTTAATATTCAGTGTTTACAAGTTCTATTTTGTTCCCCGGTGCCGAAGCACGTCTTCCCCGGTACCGGAGCCTATCTTCATCGGTGCCGGAGACGCCCTTCCCCGGTGCCTGAAATATAACACTTGTCTCCCACTATTTTATAGTCCAGATTTCCCGTCACACGAGCGATAATATCCATCACTTCTTCCATAGAAGCATTTTGCCCGAAAGTAAGATTGAACCGGTCTTCTTTCAGACTACGGAAACTATAAACAAAGGTGTAAGGATATTTGTGTTCGAGACGGGTGAAGATTTCTTCCAATGTCATACTGCGGAAAACGATTTCGCCACGTTGCCAAGCAGTGACATCCTGCATATCAGGATGAAGTACGTTTCCGGAGCGGGTACGTTTGTTATAAACCAGTTGCTCGTTCGGCTTCAAGATCTCCTGCCCCTGCTGATTATTGTACTCTACCAACACTTTTCCGGAAATCAGGGTAGCTGTCACTTCCTCTTCGTCGGGGTAGGCTGTCACGTTGAATTCCGTTCCGAGTGCCGTCACCTGAAAGTCCGAGGACTTCACGATAAAAGGATGCTCTTCGTCACGTTTCACCTTGAAGCCGGCTTCTCCCACAAGATATACACAACGGGTATCACCCGTAAATTGCTGTGGATAAAGTAAAGTGCTTTGGGAATTAATCAATACCTGCGTACCATCCGGCAAAGTGATGTTCCGCATCTCGGCGGTAGGAATATATGCTTGCAACAAATCCGGTGCCTGCCGGTTCTGCAAAGCCAGATAGATAGAAACGGAAGAAACTGCAATCAACAAAGCTGCCGCTACGCGCCACACTACCAGATGAGTACGTAAAGAATGTATCCTGCGCCTCGTTCCGATGCCTGTCAGTTCACGCATCCGTTCCAAAGAATGACGGTAACCGGAAGTCGTTGCCGATTCGGTAGCTTCCCAAAGTTGATTGAGTTCATGATCTTTTTCATCGGCACGTTCTTCGTCGGTCAGCCATGTACGGAAATCCTGATCGACTTCTTTCGGATAGTCGTGATTGATATAACGGTCGATTACATCGCGAATATAATTCTTCATAAGGTGATATTTATTGTTCTGTTTAGAAACGCTTACGTAAATATCACTACTCAGCAAGGGCAACTACGGGAAGAGACGGAATAGAATAACAAACATTAACACTTTGCGGAGTTCCGTCAATGTTTTATAGATGTGATCTTCTACGGTACGCAAGGGGATTTGCAGTTTATCTGCTATTTCTTTATGAGAAAGTCCTTCAAAACGGCTCATCTCAAAAACCCGTCTACGGCGATCAGGCAACTGACTGAGTGTCATCCTAATAAGCATTAATACTTCTTTATAGTATAGATTTTCTAACAGGGAGGAATCTTCATCACAAAGTTCACCCAACAACTGGGCTTTCAAAACTTTGTCTTCATATTCCTGCTCTACCTTCTGATGCTTGAACAGGTTGAATATTTCATTCCGAGTCACAGTATAGAGATAACCAGTCATGGTTTCCTGATCTTGCCAAAGTTCAGGACGTGTCCATAACTTAACGTGAGTTCGATATAATCAGAACATAGCCAGTTGCCCGTCATTGACAAATTTCACATCAATGGCGGGTTTCTTTTCAAAGAAACAATAGGCTGCTATCGCTGACAATGCATTTGCAATGAAGTTATTGAATGAACGGTGTCTGGAGTGTTCAATCTGTGCAATGTTCTTCAATTCGTCATTAACAGTTTCAATCAGAGCTCTTTTCCTAAGCAATATCTTATCAGCGATACTCATCAAGGAGTTCTTCATATTATTCTTGACCTTAGTAATCGTCTGTATACCATTAAGAAAGAGGTTCTCGAACAAAGTCTGACCGATATATCCCTTGTCCGCATACAATTTTCCCTTTATGTTTTCCAGAAACTTTCCTTGTTTCAATGGTTCCCTGTCATCC
>CDYF01020673.1_pt1 | contig 64643 bp, 45 predicted proteins | sample 554801 | NCBI WGS metagenome assembly CDYF01 (sample SAMEA3182078, study PRJEB8094) | gut metagenome | biome: human; feature: gut; material: Stool; isolation source: human stools | place: Canada | collected 2012-11-20 | reverse complement strand
GTATAGCGGGGAGAAAGCTTCTTCAAAACGGCGCCAGTCTATCTTATTGGCAAGCAGGTATAAGGGATGCCTGGGATTCAGCTGGTCTGTCAAAGAGCTGAACAAGGAGGGCTGAGGGGTGGTCTTGTTTATCATAATAATCTGCAAGTTTTCAACCATAAAGATACAAAAACTTGCAGATATATCAAAGCAATTTATATATTAATATGTTGATTATTAGGCGTAAAAGCACATTCTAAGGGGCGACTACATAAAGATAACAAAAAAAGCGGAAGTACAAAACCCCCGCTTTCTCTATCATATTAATCTTTACGCTTTTCTAACATTTAACGCGACTTATTTTTTCGTTTCCGTGTCGTCATCCTTCCGTTTCGGTTCCTTCTTGGCAAGTAGAACGATATTATACACATAATCCGTCATCCACTGCTCCGAGTATCCCAGACGCTCTTTGTATTGGCGGATAGCCGCAGCCGTCTTATGCACATCATCCGCTTTCCATACCGTCTTGGTGCAAACATCATGCACCGTCTTCTGCGTCATGCCATACAGAGCCTTTTTAAAGATCGACGGCATACGGAACTTCCACTGCATCAGATTTCCCATCAACATCATCAGATCATTAGAAAATCCCTGATACATGAACAAATAAGATTGAATATCATTTTGAGTGCGGCAGTTACGTTTTACGGAAGCGTCGATTTCCTTGAAGAAATTCTCATTCAGCCCATAATCCTGCATCAGCATTTTGCGTGATGCAGACTTTTCGGCCAATCCCAGTTTACCGTTTTGAGTAGGCACTTTAAACAAACGTTTGAAGTTAGCTACGTCCGGCAAGAATCGGATATTGGTGATACCTAAGTTTGTGGCGATCACTGACTGGAAATACACCCGGGTCAGTGAAATGAAATCTTCTACATTGCCGACTTTCGTTTCATCGGATTTTTTCTTGAATAAACCAAATAAGCCCATTGTTATATTTACAATTTTACAATTTACAATTTACTATTTGAGTGCGTGGAAGGTATATAATATAACTACCATCTGTCAATTTCCGTGCAAAGGTACAAAAACAGTTGGTTTTCACCAACATTCCAAGTCCTTTTCGATGTCCGGCATAGACTCTTTCTTAAAAACAGGACTTTGGATACCGGCTTTCTTTTGTGCCCGGTAATCATTTAACAGGCGGATCGCATATTTTCCAAGGAAGAGGATCGCGATCAGATTGCAGATAGCCATTAATGCCATAGTGACATCTGCCAGGCTCCATACCATATCCAATGTGGCAAGTGACCCGAAGAGCACCATGCCGCCCACTAATATCCTGTAACCATGAAGCACCCACTTCCGGTGAGTGATAAAGCGGATATTGGCCTCCCCGTAATAATAATTTCCCAGAATACTGCTGAAAGCGAAAAAGAAAAGAGCCACAGCAACGAAGACGCTGCCCGAAGAACCGATCTCGTTCGTCAATGCCTGTTGAGTCAACTGCACCCCATTGGTCGATCCATCCAGCGGAGCACCACTAAACAGAATGATAAAAGCCGTACAAGTACAAATCAATAATGTATCCGTAAATACTGCCAAAGTCTGTATCAATCCTTGTTTCGCGGGATGACTGACATGAGCCGTGGCAGCCGCATTCGGAGCCGATCCCATACCGGCCTCATTGCTGAAGAGTCCTCTCTTGATACCTTGCATCAATGCCATGCCGACTCCTCCTGCCAGTGCCTGTTCCCAACCGAAAGCATGACTGACAATTAGCGCGATGACGCCCGGTAAATGAGTGATATTGAGTATAACAATCACCAGCGCCAACCCCACATATCCCAATGCCATAACCGGCACGATAATGCTGCTGACACGGGCAATGCGTTGAATACCTCCGAAGATGATAACCAACGTCAGCAATGTCAGTACCCCTCCCAATATAATATGATTGACCCCGAAAGCATGCTCCGCAGCAGCACAGATGGTATTGCTCTGTACAGAATTGAAAGCAAAACCGAAAGTGATGCTTATTAATATGGCAAAAAGCATTCCCATCCACGGTTGCTTCAATCCCTTCTTCATATAATAAGCAGGACCTCCGATGAATGAATCCTTTCCGCGTATTTTGTATAATTGCCCTAAGGTAGACTCGATGAAAGCACTCGAAGCCCCTAACAGTGCGATGACCCACATCCAGAAAATAGCTCCGGGACCGCCGATAGCGATGGCGGTAGCCACTCCCGCAAGATTTCCCGTACCCACACGGCTGGCGATAGAGATAGCGAATGCCTGAAAAGAAGATACATGTTTCTCTCCCTGCTTCCCTTTGCCCGCAGATTCGCTTAACAGTACGATCATTTCGCGAATCATGCGGAATTGTACGAAGCGTGTCCGTATGCTGAACCAGACAGCACATCCCAATAACATGATAATCAGAATATAGGTCCAGAGTATGTCGTTAATCTCGTTGATAAAGGTCATAGTTAAGTATTAAGTATTGTTTGTGGTTATTCGTTTTTTATTCGGAAGTAGAATTTATGATTTTCGAATACGGGTTCCACAATATCATAACGAACAAATTTGGCGAGCAGATGTTCAGCGGCACGTCGTGAAAGTCCGGTTTGGCGACAGTAGCGGTTGAGTGAAAGTAAAGTGCCATGCTCCAGTTGTTCGAGCAGGAGCTGTTCACGTTCGGTGTAACGGATCAGTTCGCCACGGGGGCTGTCGCTCTGTTGCCATACACGGAGATGTATAGGTGTTGCCAGAATATTTTCATCCTTGATGCGGAGATAGGCTAGAGGTTTTCCGGTTTCGTCTTTGGCGTAAACCGGTTTATGTGGAGTCTCTTCGATGGTCGCTACCAACACTTGTCGTCCCTCCACTATATATGTTTGCAATGTGTATTCCACTTCCGGCACGCAATAAAGTTGTGCGGCGGCTTCAATCATATATTTTTCTTCTTCGGAGCGTACTCCCGCGATTTTTCCATTGTCTTTTACGCCAATAAGTAATCTTCCTCCGTCCGTGTTGGCAAAAGCCGAGAGTGTTTTGGCAATTTTGCGTGCGTCGGAAATTTCGAATTTAAAGTCCTGTTGCTGGTGCTCCCCTTCAGCAATCAATGCATGTATATAATCGGTATCTGTAAGCAGTTTCATGGCTACAAAGGTAGGTAAAAATGGTGAAAAGCCCTTTTTTTAGATATTTTTCGAAGAATATTTCAAAAAAAATATTGATTTTATGCTTTTATTTCAGGAAACAGTGTATTTTTGCGGCACATTATTAACGAAAAAAATAAAAGGATTATGAAAGAATTGGTAGAAAAGGTAGCAGCTCTGTATGCTGACTTCTCAAAAGATGCTAACGCACAGATCGAAAACGGTAACAAAGCAGCAGGAACTCGCGCTCGTAAAGCTTCTTTGGAAATCGAAAAAGCAATGAAAGAATTCCGTAAAGCATCTTTGGAAGCTTCTAAGAAATAATTTAGAAGACTACTAAGATATCAAAAGAGGCTGTCTAAACTTGTTAGACAGCCTCTTTTATTATAATACATGAAAATATATACGAACTTTAAACTTCTTCGCACACCACCATTTTCATCCCTTGATAAACGACTATAATTTTGTGCAGCGTCGTTGTTCCGATTGCTTTTTGCACCGTTTCACTGGCGGCATAGCGGTTGGCTTGTGTGATAGCTTCTTGCCGGAGTTGCTCCACCTTTTCATCACTATCCTTTCCTTTGGCATACTTCAGTTCGATAATGTAGGAATGGAGCATATCTTTATAAATATCCAGTAAGGGAAACATGAAAATGTCGGCATATCCTTCCTGATTCTCCTGTTCGGAGATGGGGCGATAGAAACGGTTCTGTGCGGTCATTGCCAGTGTAAATCCATGTACGTATGCTTCGCCTTTTTGCTTGTCGCGCTGGGAAGAATATCGGTGCAGACATTCGGCGATATAGTCGAAGTAGGCTTTCCAGTCGCCGTCATAAGCCATTGCTGATGCCAGTTCTCCCTTTTCCCAGTTGTCAAAGCGGAGATTTGCTTCGTTGTAAGTATCTAGTAAGTAACTGTACAGTTGCTCACGTACTACTTGATTAGGAATGGTTAATAATGTCTTGCCTCGTTTGGTGCCGCTGATAGTCAACATTCCGAAATAGAATAATAGGCTGATAAAGTTATCCGGTTCTGCAATTGTTTCGGCAGGGAAGCCAGTTTTCAATTCACCGGTGATGTATCCTTGTTGCACCAATGTTTGGATGGTCGAGGCGTCATGAGCAAATTCTTTATCCTTGCGGATCAACATTCGTAGTTTGTTGTAATCCACGCGGATGTTTTCTTCTACCATATTACGTGGCATATAGCCTCCATTCCGGATGTAATTATCCACAAAGTAGAGTACCATATTGGAGTTGTACATTGTAGTACCGCCATAACTTTTCTCTGAGAAACAGTAGTTGTCATACCAAGGTTTCATGGCTTCTATCAGCTCGTCGGTAGAGTGGTGAAACTGGCAGGTAGTGGCATAATAATCCAGCATTGCGCGTACCTCTTCTTCGTTGAATCCGGTCATTTCATTAAATTCCGGAGAGAGCGAATAATTGGTGCCGATATTGAATCCGCTGGTGAGATCGTCCATCGTGACGGGGCTGACACCAGTCACGAAGCAACGTTTGATAGTGGAGTCCGTGCCTGCTTTCACCGTATCGAAGAAGCTGCGCAGATAACCGGTTCCGTGTGTCTCGCTCTTGTAATCTTCCAGACAGGCAGGCTCTGATAAGATTTTATTTGTAAAGTGGTCGTATTCATCAATGAACAGATAAATCTGTTGATTGGTCTTGACACATTCTTTATATAGATAATCCAGTTGCTCTACGGCTCCCTTTTTCTTATTCATTTCTTCCTTTATCCCTTCGGGAAGATATTGCGCATAGACATCACAGAAAAAGTTGAATTCTGTGTTGCAATGTGCGTCCAATGATTGCCGGTAACTATTTAATTCGGCATTAACTACGGCAAAGTTTAGATAAATGATGAGATATGAATTTCGTTCGGGAGTGGGATGCTTTCCTATGTACAGGTCGCCATACCATTTCTCAAACTTGTCCGCCTCTAATATGTTATAATAATGTCGGAGCATGGAGATCGTTAAGCTCTTTCCGAACCTTCGCGGGCGAATGTAAAAGAAATACTTGTTCGCGTTCTCTATGAGAGGGATATAATGTGTCTTGTCCACGTAATAACAATCGTCTTCGCGGACATCGATAAAGTTCATCATTCCATACGGAATACGTTTGCGCTTTACTGGTTGGTTCATAGCTCTTTCATTTTCTCACAAAAGTAACAATAAAAAATGAATATTGATGGATGGCAGTTATATAAATGATAGAATATCTTTAGTAGTCTCAATGGTAAGCACTCATTGTATGGCTCTTGTTTATCCTATCAGTCAGTTTTACCTTTGCACAGAACTTAAAATTTTATTCTTATGGACTCTACTGATTGTTTTTTAGAGATTCTTTCTGCTTATCAGTCATCCGACAGTGGTTGCCAAGTCTCTCTTTTGGAGTATTGCCATCGTTTTGGCGTTGATTATTATAAATTCCTTGGCTGGTATCGTCATTACAAGTGTCAATTAACTAACCCCACTTCCCCTTCCGGTATGCAGCTGACTCCTATTCATGTGAACGGTTCCCCCTCCGGTCATTCACGTTGTACATTATCTCCCAAATCTGTCAAATCGGACAACTTTGAGATTGTTTCGTTTCGTCTAAAACTGGGCAATGGAGTTGAGATCCGAAAATGTAACACTAATCTTGAGAGCATAACAGCTCTGCTTCAAAACCTGGGAACATTATGTTAGGGCTGAATCCCAGCATGCGCTTCTACCTGTGCGAAGGTCCGGTAGATATGCGAAAAGGTATTTTCACCCTTGCCGAACTGGTACGCAAGATTATGGGCAAAGAGCCCTCCACAGGGGACATTTTCATCTTTTTGAGTAAGGACCGGCGGAACATCAAAATCCTTCATCATGATACAGGGGGATACGTGCTTTATTGGAAGAAGCTGGACAAAGACCGTTTCCTCCTGCCTGTTTTCTGCAAGGCCAGTCATCGTTATGAAATCGGTTGGGAGAAACTCGTGGTTCTGCTCCAGGGTACTGTCCGCAAAGAATTACTCGTAGGGTAGTACGAGGTTACAGAAGAATCGATTGTATGCGGTTATATATCTGACTATCAATATATTAATATATTAAAAGTCTTGCATAAGTCAGTTTTTTTTTGTATATTTGCGACATGGAAGACAAGGAAACGATCAACGTATTAATCGCCCAGCTACTGTCAAAGGATGATGAGATCCTGCGGCTTCGAAACCTGCTTGACGACTTGCAGCGTGAACAGCAGTCGGGTAATATGCAGATCCTGTCTAAACTTGACAGGGCACTTGAGGAACTGAAAAGCATGAGACATGACAACAAGGCGCTTTCCAACCGTCTTTCTCGGACCCTTGAGGCCAAGTCAGCCGCAGAAGAGAAAATACAGGAGCTTTCCAGTGCCCTTGAAGCGCTCGAGAATACGCGTGCTGATGAGCTTTATGAGATTGCCAGACAGAAACGGCAGTTATACGGGCGTAAATCCGAGAAGAAATCTTCCTTGTCCGCAACGAAGCAAAAAGACCTCAAAGAGGATAAGGATGATTTTGACGGCTCCGCTCCTTCGGCTCCGGTTGAAGACTTGGAGCAGAAAGCTGCGGAATCAACCTCTTCTGAGGCCGCTCCCCGGCCTGAATCCCCTTCCTGCCGTAAGGATTATGGCAAGCAGTCCACCGGTGCGGAGAATGTGGTGGTACATTACTGTGATGAATCGGATATCCCTTCGGGTGCACGCAAGATAGGCATACGTGAATGGATTCAATACTCGATTCAACATCAAGTGGTCAAACATGTATTCAAACTTGTACGGCTGGTGGATACACAGGGAAACATCTCAAACTATTATCAGCCTACAGACAAAAATGATACCCGCAGACCGTTTGAGAACGTCCTTGAAGGATATCCTGTGGATTTTGAACTGATGGCCCGCATTTTGGTTGACAAATACCAGTACGGTTTGTCTCTTGAACGGGTCGTAGACCGTCTCAAGGATGCCGGTGCACGTTTCAACACCTCTACCGTTTTGGCCTGGATAAAGAGGCACATGAAGGAGTTGTGCAAGCTTGAGGAACCTTTCCGGCAGTTGCTTCTCACACCCGGAAGCATGCTGTTCAGTGATGAGACTACCGAACAGGTCAGAGTGTACAATCAGCAGAAGGGTAAGTATGAATACCGTAAACAATACATTTGGGGAATAAAGAATCCCGACCGGAAAATAGCCTATTATCTGTATGACAACGGCAGCCGTAGCATGAAGGTCGCCCAAAAGTTCTTTGCAGGCTTCCGGGGAAGTGTCACCACCGACGGATACAATGTCTATAAAATGTTTGAACGGGAAGATTCCTCAATAACACGGTACGGATGTATGGCACACGTCAGGCGAAAGTTTGTCGATGCATTACAGACCGACCATCGGTCTGCAGATATAATTAACCTGATATCAAACCTATACTGGGTGGAGGCGGATTGCAGAATTAATCTTCTCTCCGAAGATGAACGCAGGATGGAACGTCAGAAGAGGGCAATTCCTATATTGGCAGAAATATGGCAGATGATACAACCTGTTTTTGAGCAAACCCGCGGAGATACAGCCAACCTTTTTCTAAAAGCGGTCAGATATGCTGTCAATGAATGGGAAGCAGTATCGCGTTATGTGCAAAATGGAAAGGCGGAAATAGATAATAATCCGGCCGAGAGGATGATGAAACCCATTTGCATGGGACGGAAGAATTATCTGTTTTGCGGTTCTGAACTAGGAGCAAAGAATGCTTCTATGCTATACTCGATTATTGAAACATGTAAGATGAATGGATTACGGCCGGTTAAATATATAGCGGAGATTTTAACTAAATTAACGGCAGGAGAAACAAATTACATGTCACTATTACCTATCAACAATAATAAAGAATACTAATTATTAGATAAAGAGATGCTATATACTCCACTACAGAGTATAGAAAAAGGGACAGCCATACAATGAGTGCTTACTGGAGAATTAGCTTATGTAAGGTTTATACTGTGTTGCAGATACTTTATCTGCAACCTATCTGCCGCAGGTATCTGCAACGCTCCAACTATTTATCAACTAGTACATTACACGCTTTTCGTTGCAGGTGGCAGATGTTTTCATGTTTTTTCAACTTTATGGTAGGAGGATTACGCATCAAAATTAGGGTCACAACCGTAAGTCATAAAACAAATTCACCTCTGTGTTCTCCGTGTCCTCTGTGGTGAAAAGAATCAAAACCGTGTAAGAATGAATCTATTTTAGATTTTCATCGATCAGACTTAACCGATTGAGAAATAAACTTTTAGCGAATTATTTGAGAAGTGGCGGTAACGAGTTAGCAACCGTGCGATTTTCAGAGATTTACGTTACTATGCTGGCAAATAACTCTTTCATTTGCATATATAATAGCTTTTCCCGAAAATACAAACTATCGGCGACAATTTTATAAAAGCAGCTGGCAAAAAAAGAGAAAGATATATAGCCAATGCTAACCAATTATTCTGTTTGATATTAATCAAAAAATGGTAAAACAGACAAACATTATCTGTTTGAAATAGAGATGCAATAACCTGTAAATAATGTAAATATAAATAAGTTTGTATTCAACTAGTAATTTTATTATCTGACGCCCATCGGAGTTTTATTGTTTTCTTTATTATATTTCCTTGCTCATCATATTCTGAAATTTCAACTGTTATGGTGCCATTGTAGTCAGAATTATAAATATGCTTAACTTTTTTGTTTCCTTCATAATAGATACTGTCGGTTGAGTAACCTGTACTTCTTAAAGTATGATTAACATTTACCTTCAGTCCTCTTTCTTCATACTCTGTTTCTTTATTGATTAAAGTCATGTCATTGTCAAACTCTTCCTTAATTTTCTTTTTTCCATCAATGTATTCCTTCATCACTCTATTAATTACACCGTTTAAGGTAATCCGAGTGATTAAGGTATCATTAACAGTTTGTTTCAATGAACACTCGATGTTTTGTTTGTAATCGGAAGAAGGGACAAGATTAACAGCTTCCTTATAATCTGTATCATTAAATTTATAGGTTTCTTCTCTTTCCCCGGTGTTCAAGTCATGATAGATTTTTTTCGTATTATTTCCATTATTATCATAGTAGTAGTATTCCTCATATCTTGAGTCAGAAAAGGGTTCATCTCCTAATATTATAATATCTTTTTTATACTTAGGTTTATTCTTATCATGATAGAGAGAAAAAGAATAACTAAATGTGTCCTTATTATTTTCCAATACAAGTTCTTCTATGGTATTTTCAGTGTATCTCATTGTTTTTAGCAATGATTCCGACAAGGGTTCCTTTACAGTATAGCAGGAAGAATCATTATCATAACTATATATCGTTGTAAAATTATTTACATCAGCCAAGATCTCTTTATCTTTATTGTCTCCAAAATAGAGATAGTCATATTCAGTACCCTGTGCGGTTAGAATCCTGTTGTTTTCATCATAAACATTAACATATTCAATAATATTAACAGAATTATAACCTTCCGGCTGTTTACTATTCTTGCAGCCGGACAAAAACAATGCACTTCCTAAAAAAAATAAAATGATTCTACCCATTATTATTTCAATTTAAACGTTTACTTCATTCCTGTATTTCTCAAATTCTGGTATGTCCGGCAACTCCTCTTTTTCCATGTATAGTTGTATGAAGCGTGCAAAACGCCTGGCTTCATCTATATCGCCTGGCATTAAGGAAACTCCACTTAACAGGCTGGGTGAATTGGAATTGGAAATTATTATACTTGTCACAACCCCCAACGAACCACGCCCCATGTAATAACGAATCGTGAGTTCAGCCTGACTATAAGGTATGGTTTCTTTTTTATGCAGCAGAAGTCGTCCTGGTATAGTTACAGTTCTGGAAACACGATCAAAAACAATCCGCTGCCAAGGTTGTAGAATGGCACTTATTCCTAGTGCCAGGATAAGCAAGTACAACTCAAGAAGCAGTAATGTACTTCCATAATCTTCAGTTGCAAGTTTTGAAGGAGTTAAACCGAGATAAACCATAGCTAAAAATATAACAAGCCAGATCAGAAAAAACAATACTCTCACCGATATGCCGTCATTATCAATAACAATCTGTTTGTCATCACACCGGCTTAAATATTCAGGCTCTACCAAAGTTTCCGAAGAATCCAGCAACCATTGCGTATTTCCCGTACTTTCGCCATTTTTCAGAGGTATCCGGATGGTCAGATTCCGGGCTGCTTTAAACAGGATGTACATAAATAGATAAATCCCACCGTTAATGGCTATCAATCCAAGTATGATGTTGGAGAAGGTATTACGTATATCTGACAGCATGACGAATATAAGTAATAAGAAGAAAGATATAAATGTTCCCCACAACATGATATGGGATTTGCATATACGCCACCTTTCCTTTCTCCTTTCCTTTCTCCACTCAACCTCTCTACGCTTGACATCGGCAATGATTTCACGCCTCGATTGCTTGTTGCTCTTTTTTTTTCGTTTCTTCATGTCACCTGTTTTCCTGTCATAGTTTGTTTATATTGATAATTCGGATAACTGTAAATACTTAGTCTATCCAACATTCCCATTCATCATATCATTCCAGTTCCGCACCGCTTCTATGGCACATTGGTAGTAGCAGATACCCCACACGATTAACCAATATACCAACACGGCAGTTATCTTGAACAACCGTCTTTTCCGTATATTATTCACTTGTTTTCCGATGACGTAGAAAAAGAATAACATAATCCCCCATAATACAAATGTCTGCACTTTACATTCTATCGTTATGAATATATCGTTAGCCGCTATGTCGAAATCGGGTAAAGCAGATGTATAATAAGAAGTGATACGCCATCCCACGAGTAGAGGGATAATAGCAAACAGAGTGTTTTCAATTCTTTTATATGGTATTGTTGCTTTCATGTTTTATATATGTGGTTGTAATTCTGTATTCACGTGTATTTTTCCGAAAGTCTTTTGTTCGTCACGTATGCGGCACAGCTCCCGATGTACTTTTTTATTTGCAAATATAGAAAAATGTTATTCACAAAGGATTATGAATAGCACTTTTTTATTGTTTTCCAGCGAGATAACACGGTTATAGCTTCATCCCACCTTGCCTTTCCGTTGCTGTATGGGCTGCCGTATGTTCCGCCTTAGCTTGTCGAACTGCTGCGTGGACTTGTGGCGTTCTTCGGTATGATGAAACGCTCGATATGGGCCGCTATGTGTTTATTTTAAGAATGTGATTGCCCCAAATCACTCCCCCTTAATTTTCGGACTGCCCCCTTTTTTCTTTTATCCGTTTTTCATTTATGTAGCAAAACTAAACTATCCCATTATCCATTTCGCAGCCTTAGGCAGCACTTTGTAGAATAATGCAACTATACACCACGATACGATAAACACAAATAAAGCTGTCGCTGGAATACGCATGAATATAGGTAAATCAATTCTGTCAATTGCTAAATAACCTATTCCTACAGCAAAATAATGTATCATATAGATACCCAGTCCACATTTTGTTATATTCTTTAAGGCTGATATAATTAAGGGAGACGTTACCTTTACTTTTTGAATTAATAAATACCAGGCAACCGTCATTAAAAAGACATTGGGCGAACAGTATAAAAAGAATAATTCCATTTGGCGCTCTGTAATATCAGGTTGTGAAGTCATATTCCTGAATCCATAATACGTTATGGCATAACCGACACTAAAAAGAATGAGAGATAAAATAACAGTCTTTTTCACCGACAACTTGTTTCTGTCTTTCAAATAATAGCCTAAAAGCAGATAACCGCTAAAACCTGAAAAATAATATAAAGTGCCATAGTCATTCCAAGCACAAGTACCTCCTATATAGCTGGATATATATTCTTGGCAATAAGGCAGAAATAAGGTGATAAACCAAACGGATAAGAATATTTTCATTTGTTTCTCTGTTGCTTGTTTCAGCCATGCAGAAAAAAAAGGCATATACAAATATAATCCTATCAACATATATATGTACCATAAAGGAACTGTATATGTATTGAAGTTAAAAGGAATCATAAGAATATTATGCAAGCAACTATCCCAAGTTTGACTTGGAGACTCTCCTGCATACGCAAACATTTCAGACAAAACAGAATTATCCAGCCCTAAAATACCCGTAAACCACGGAAACAAATTATATAATAAAGACCATACAATAAAAGGGACTATTACACGAAGCATCTTTTTTTTATAAAATTGTCCGATTTCCTGTTCTACCGGTAATAATAACATTCCTGTCAGCATCACAAACAACGGTACGCACGGACGCAAGAAAGCTCCATAAATACTCCCCCATAAGTTATACTCCGGATTTAAACGAGCTTCAGGAGAAACATTGAAAGGGTCTGAACAATGGATACAGATGACCATTAAAATGGCTATCACACGAATTAAATCAGCCCATACTATATGATTCACATTTTTCATTTGGTATTCAATTTTTTCAATTGCAAAGTTAGGACAATGGTATGACATTTTTTTTAAACTACTTAAAAAAGCAGAATAAAGCAATGCGAAGGAAACGAAACAACCCTATTATTTAATCTTGTTCCTCAAATGGCACAACGTAACTTGAGAGATGCCTAAAAAAGATGCAATATAACCCAAATTTACTCTTTGGAAGAGATCCGGACGTGTTTGCAACAATTCTATATATCGTTCTTCCGCTGACTTATACAGTCTTGAAATTAAACGTTTTTCATTCATTATAAAAGCCTCTTGATGCAAAATCCTTGACCAGTTCGCTATTTCTATATTAGTCTGATACAGCTTTTCTAAATCTTTTATCGGCACGGCATATAATACCGTATTTTCCAATAACTGAACAACTTCATATTCGTACCCTTGTTGGTTCCCATAAAAATTGTTCGTCGAAAAAACGATATCTCCTTCTGTACTAAACCATGAGGTGAGTTCTTTGTCGTTAATTACACAATATGAGCGTGCTATACCTTTTTCAATGAAATAAAAGTTTTTATCATTCTGGAAAGAGGACGTTAGGATATGTTTTTTGGGCAGTTCCAATAAAGAGCTATGAGCAAACAGCTCATTGATGGAACTATTGCTCATGTTTGACTTGGCTTTAAGTGAGTTTATCGTATTATGCATCATTTGACTTTCACAACGCTTATTTACTCTTTCCTGTTTTTTTATTAAGCAGCTACAAAAATACAAAAATGCTCCTATAATAAATAAACAAGCTGCATTTTTATATATCGCCCAGATTAACATTTATGGATTGCTCCCCTTGCCTTTCCGTTGTTGTTTCATGACCGGGTATCCATACTTTTCTGCCATAATCTGCCGATTTTATTCGATTATCCCAATGATATTCTTTATATTTGTATAGTATTCGCACTAAAACAAAGTACATCATGGAAAATGAAAAGAAATTAACCCGTTCTTCCAACCGAATGATCGCAGGTGTATGCGCCGGAATAGCCGAATATTTCGGATGGGACCCTACCTTACTAAGAATAGTGTATATATTAGCTACATTCTTCACTGCTTTCGCCGGAGTAATCATATATATAATCCTGTGGATTGTCATGCCGGGAAAAAGATCTTCAGACGGATACGAAGACCGTATGAATCAACGTTTACATTAAGATAAAAAATCAAAAGTATAGACCATATTTTCATACCGGTATCCGATATAGATAAAAGCCTTCGTTCCTGGAAGATGGTAATCCGATAGAAGTAAGTACATTAGTATAACTCCAGTCCGAACTCATCTTTCAGCTGCATCAACGCCTGATTCTTTTGAGCCATCATCTGGAATTTCTCGACACGTCCCACAGGACGTATTGTTTCCGTAGCCTCACTTACCCGCACTGTCATCACCACTTTGCTGTTTTTCAGCCTACCACGAAGATAACTCTGCAATTCAGGAATCAAAGCTGTAAAATCCTTTGCAGCAAACTCATTATCAACTACCACTTCAAAAGTCGTTGAGTTATTAAGCAATACCGGACGGAGCATCTGCATACGTTTAGTAAGAGCATCCTGTTCTTTCGGCAACTGACCGGCATATTCCTGCCAGTAATAATTCAAATCCCGATCATTGAAAATAAAATCTTCTTCCGGTTGCTGTACTCTGGGAACATGAGTGGTAACTGTATTCTGCGTTGTCTGATCGCGCTGCGGATTCTTGATAGACACGCCCAAACTAGACATCTTCATCACCGGAATTTTCCGTTCTTCCTTGACAGTCGGGGCAACTCCCGCTCCTTGCGACGGAGCAGACGAAGCCGCACCAGAAGAAGCTGATGCTCCCGGTTGCACTGCTGCAGATGCTTGCGGATGCCGGGCAGTAGTGCCATTAACAGCCTGTGTTGTTACTGAAGACGGAGACGTATGAAGGGAAGCCTGCTGAACCTGAGTTGCAGAAGCGACCTGCGGCTGCTGAGCTGCGGCAGGCTGTGTGAATATGGGTTTTATGGTCTTCGTAGGGCCACGCCCACCACTCACGTCATCCCCCTCGGTGGTAAGCTGTGCAACCTGTATCAAGGTCAGTTCTACCAGCAAACGCTTATTTTTGCTGATGCGGTAATTCAAATCACACTCATTACAAAGCTTCATGGCCCGGTACAGGAAAGGTAACGGACATTTCTGCGCCTGTTCCTGATAGCGTTGACGTATGCTCGCTCCCACTTCCAGTAGAGGCAATGTCACCGGGTCTTTCCCCACCAACAGGTCACGGAAATGAGACGATAATCCGGTAATAAAATGACTTCCGTCAAAGCCTTTATTCAATATATCATTGAAAAGCAACAAAGCATCACTTACCTTATTTTCGAGGAAACAATCCGTCAGGCGGAAATAATATTCATAATCAAGAACGTTCAGATTATCAATCACACTCTTATAGGTGATATTTCCTCCGGTGAAACTTACAACCTGATCGAAGATAGACAAAGCATCACGCATACCACCGTCTGCCTTCATAGCTATCACGTTCAGTGCTTCCGGCTCCGCCGTGATTCCTTCTTTCGAAGCAACATACGACAGATGATTCACCGTATCTTCCACGCTTATCCGGTTAAAGTCATAAATCTGACAACGGGAAAGAATGGTAGGGAGAATCTTATGCTTCTCCGTCGTAGCCAGGATAAAGATAGCATGACGGGGAGGTTCTTCCAGCGTTTTCAGGAACGCATTGAAAGCAGATGCCGAAAGCATGTGCACCTCGTCGATGATATATACCTTATACTTACCAATCTGCGGCGGGATGCGTACTTGCTCCACCAACTGGCGAATGTCATCTACCGAGTTGTTGGAAGCAGCATCGAGTTCGTGAATATTGTATGATCGCTGTTCGTTGAAAGCTACACATGACTCACACTGATTACAAGCCTCTCCGTCGGCAGTAGGCGTCATACAATTGATGGTTTTGGCAAAGATACGCGCACAAGTGGTCTTCCCTACCCCACGTGGTCCGCAAAACAAATAAGCATGAGCCAGTTTTTGGGTAGCAATTGCATTTTTCAGCGTAGTAGTCAACGCCCGCTGTCCTACCACCGATTCGAACGTGGACGGACGGTACTTACGGGCTGAAACAATATAGTTTTCCATATCCGGGATTCTCTCTGTTTTTTTGAATTTTCGCTTACTCTGCAAAAACAGTGCAAATGAGAGCAGAGTCAAGCTAGCTTGAACTATGCCGAGTGAAGCCTGTTTTCGCTTACTCTGCAAATGTACACAAAAAAAGTGAGATGTAATAAGGGATAAAGAGAGAAGTTTTGAAGCTAAAGCGATAAGTTTTTAAGTTATTAGTTTTATCTTTGCAGATATTAAAAGGAGAAATTATGGGTAAACTAATCAGTATCTGGAGTTTCATACGCAGACGAAAGTATCTCATTACGGTCGTTGCGTTTGCTGTTATCATTGGCTTTCTGGACGAGAACAGCCTAGTTCGTCGTTTCGGATATGAACGGGAGATCAGCCAGTTGAAAGAAGAGATAGAAAAATATCGGGCAGATTACGAAGAGAACACCAAGCGTCTCAACGAAATAACGACCAATCCGGACGCCATCGAGCAGATCGCCCGTGAAAAGTATCTGATGAAGAAACCCAACGAAGATATTTACGTTTTTGAAGATTAAAGAATGAAACAATTAGTACCCGCCCTTTTCGTTGTAGGCGCTATCATGGCTCTCACCGGAGCAGCTGTATTTATCACCGGATGGATCTATGCTCCTTACATATATACTATCGGAGCCGGATTTTTCGCATTGGCACAAGTGAACACGCCCGTCAAAGGAAAAGGCAAAACACTAAAACGCCTACGCGTTCAGCAGATATTCGGAGCATTGGCGCTGATCCTGACCGGAGCCTTTATGTTTACCACCCGAGGCAATGAATGGATTGCCTGCCTCACGGTTGCTGCTATCCTCGAACTTTACACCGCTTTCCGTATTCCGCAGGAAGAAGAAAAAGAAAGGGCATAAAAAAAGCCTGTTCATAGCTTTACAGTCTTGAACAGGCAGAAATCGAAAAAAATATTGAATAACGTTCCGTCCTTTTTATCAGGAAACGGAACGTTTATTTTTTATCCTTCACTATTATTTCTTCACAGGTGAATATCTTGCATTCAACCCATCAACAATTTCTTTTGTGATATTAAAAGTGCTGTCAGCATAAAGCAGGTTATCAAAACCTGTGTTGCTGAAAATCAGGCTATATCCGTGAGTCTTATTATATTCTTTCAGGAAAGCGTTGATAGAATCGCGGAACTGCAAGCTGTTCTTGTTGTTCTCTTCCATCAAACCATTCTGAAGTTTGTTACTCAACTCTTGCAAATCTTGTTCCAACTTCACCAGACGGTTGTATTCTTGCTGCGCTCTATCTTGTGACAGGAAAGCATTGTTTTCAACTTTCTTCTGAAAATCTTGCTTTTCCTTGTTCAAAGAGGTAGCCTTCTGATTCAATGTCATGCGAACGTTCTCGCTCTTCTTTACCATCGCCTCATTCAAGTCAATACAGAAATTGTATTTGGCAAGCAGCGTATCTATTTCAACATAGGCAATTTTCATTCCTGACAGTTCGGCATTAGCCTGTGCCGGAGTACTTGTAGTTTGATTGTCAGTTTTGCCAGCACATTGTGAAAATAAAACGATAAACGCAAGAGCAGCCAAACCGTTCATGAGGTAGTTCATTCTATTCATAATTAATAAGTATTGTTTTTAATAAATTTAATTCATACTATCGTTCAAGGCTTTTTCCAACTCATCAATAGAAAAACGCGGTTTCTTTTGTGCTTCGCGATCCTGCGACTGTGCGCATCCGATTCCTTTCTGACGCAACGTTTTATTCCCGCTCACATGACCATTCGGGAATTTTCCACCCTTCGTAAAGAATACTTTCACCCCTAATAATACCAGGGAAATAGCAACTATTAACAAAGTTATCAGTATAGTCTCAACCATTTCTATTAATTTTGTGAGTGCAAAGATAGGCTTTAATGAGATATGAGTTCAGATAAGTCAATCAAATTAACCATATTTAGCAATAGAAGAAGCGAAAACAGCCCTTCTATTCCTATTATAAAATAAAAACAGCATGGAAAAAAAAGACTTAAAGCCGGCTGGCGTATTCAAGTATTTCGAAGAAATCTGCCAAGTGCCACGCCCTTCGAAGAAGGAAGAGAAAATGATTGCCTACCTGAAGGCATTCGGAGCAAAACATAACCTGGAAACCAAGGTGGACGAAGCCGGCAACGTATTGATTAAAAAACCCGCTACTCCGGGAAAGGAAAATCTTCAAACCGTCGTATTGCAATCACATATCGACATGGTGTGCGAAAAGAACAATGACGTTCAACATGACTTCCTCACCGACCCCATCGAAACGGAAATTGACGGTGAATGGCTGAAAGCCAAAGGCACTACCCTCGGAGCCGACAACGGTATCGGTGTAGCTACCGAACTGGCTATTCTGGCTGACGACAGCATTGAACATGGTCCGTTGGAATGTCTGTTTACCGTAGACGAAGAAACGGGGCTTACCGGAGCTTTCGCCCTGCAAGAAGGTTTTATGAGCGGTGATATTCTTCTGAACCTCGATTCGGAAGATGAAGGGGAAATCTTTATCGGCTGTGCCGGAGGTATTGACTCCGTTGCAGAATTTACTTATAAGGAAGTGGAAGTTCCTGCCGGATATTTCTTCTTCAAGGTGGAAGTGAAAGGTTTAAAAGGCGGTCACTCCGGTGGTGATATTCATTTAGGACGGGGAAATGCCAACAAAATACTGAACCGTTTCCTTTCCCGTATGGCTGCCAGACACGATCTGTACCTTTGTGAAATCAACGGTGGTAATCTGCGCAACGCTATTCCCCGCGAGGCATACGCTATCTGTGCAGTTCCTGAAGATGCCAAACATGATGTCCGCACCGAACTGAATATCTTCACCAGCGAAATGGAAGACGAATTATCCGTTGTAGAGCCCGACTTAAAGTTGGTTCTCGAATCGGAAACTCCCCGCAAGACGGCTATCGACCAGAATACCACTACCCGTTTATTAAAAGCTCTGTATGCAGCTCCTCACGGTGTATACGCCATGAGCCAGGATATTCCCGGACTGGTGGAAACTTCTACCAATCTGGCATCTGTCAAGATGAAGCCGAATCATATCATCCGCATTGAAACTAGTCAGCGGAGCTCGATACTATCCGCACGCAACGATATGGCGAACACGGTTCGTGCCGTATTCCAACTGGCGGGAGCCAATGTTACGTTTGGCGAAGGTTATCCGGGATGGAAACCGAATCCCCACTCGGCTATCCTCGAAGTGGCTGTTGAATCTTACAAGCGTCTGTTTGGTGTAGACGCGAAAGTTAAAGCCATCCATGCAGGATTGGAATGTGGTCTGTTCCTTGATAAATATCCAACGCTGGATATGATTTCTTTCGGACCGACACTGACAGGTGTTCACTCTCCTGACGAACGAATGCTTATTCCTACCGTTGAGAAATTCTGGAAACATCTATTGGATATCTTGGCACATGTTCCTGCCAAGAAATAACAGACAGATAAGTCAACATAAAGAAGAGTATGGTAACAGTGAAAAGAGAGTAGCTGTTGCCATGCTCTTTTTTGCAATGAATTTAATAGCTGTAAGTTTCTTTGCTCCTTCTTATGCTATCGCACAAGATTCTCACGAAGGACAAGGCTATCACGACACACAAGTCCCCTCTCAACAAGAAAGAATCCCTTTCCGCGTTGTAAGTTGGAACATAGAAAACCTGTTCGACACTCGTCATGATAGTTTAAAGAACGATCACGAATTTCTTCCCGACGCGATGCGTCATTGGAATTATAGCAGATATAAAAAAAAGCTGGTTGACGTTGCCCGTGTAATTACTGCTATTGGCGAATGGAGTCCGCCTGCATTAGTCGGATTATGTGAAGTAGAAAATGATACAGTGCTTCGTGACCTGACCCGCCGTTCTCCTTTAAAAGAGCTTAGTTATCGTTATGTAATGACCAACTCCCCTGATTTAAGAGGAATTGACGTAGCCTTGCTTTATCAACGGGATTTATTCAAACTATTATCTTCCCGTTCCATTTCCATCCCTCCGTTGAAGCAATACCGCCCGACAAGAGATTTGCTACACGTCAGCGGACTTCTACTGACGGGAGATACCCTCGACGTATTTGTCTGCCACCTCCCCAGCCGTTCGGGTGGAGCCAAAGAATCGGAATCCTATCGCTTATATGCAGCTCACATTCTGCGTATGGAAGTTGATAGCATTATGAGCATTCGTTCTCTTCCGCAAGTCATTATTATGGGGGATTTCAACGATTACCCGACGAATCAATCTATTCAGAAAATACTGGAAGCCGAAGCACCTCCTGTTACTACCAATAACCTAGCCTCAACAACCGGCTCCACCAACTTCTCAACAGTTGCCCCCTCCTCATTAAAACTATATCACCTACTCGCCCGGAAAGCTAAATCAAAAGACTTCGGTTCTTACAAATATCGTGGTGAATGGGGATTACTCGATCACTTGATTGTATCAGGCACTCTATTAAATCAATCAAATCACTTTTTCACCAGCGAAGAAAAAGCAAATGTATGCCTTCTCCCCTTTTTACTGAAAGATGACGAAAAATATGGTGATAAAGAACCTTTCCGCACTTATAAGGGGATGAAGTATCAAGGCGGTGTCAGCGACCATTTACCTATTTATGCAGACTTCGAGCTGATTTTATATTAATAAAGTACCGTCTCGTTAGTTCTTTCTATAATAATGAATGAACAACAAATATATCTTGGAAAATAATTATGATATTTCTCATACGATAGAAACTTCTTCCCAGTCTTCTACTGTCCGTGTGACAGATGAGAAGTTCACTCCGATGCAAATCACTTTTCGTTTGTCTGCCAAATAAGGCTTGGCGTAGCCAGTCTTCTCTATTTGTTCCAGAGCTTCCTGTGCTGTTCCATCCATTTTGAATTCAAAGATATAGACGTAATCCTCCATCTCCAGCGTACAATCCACCCGTCCGTAGCTTTGGCGGTCCTCGCAATGGATGGCGGTGCAATATACGCCTATCAGTCGAAGCAATAGATAAAAAGTGTATTGAAAATGCTTTTCTGTTATATCTATATCTTTCAACGAGCCGTGGGAGTCATAGGGAATACTTGCCAAAAAAGAGGTGAGGGAACGGCGGAACGCATCTGTATCACCGCGTTCAAGGTCCATCACGGCATCTGTTATCCAACTCGTCACTTCTTTACTCTTCGGCTTCATATAATTGGCTGCTAATACAGACAAGAATCCCTTCCGTACTTCGTTGTTTGGGAAATCGAGCAGATAGGTTCCCATTTTTTTATTATATTCCTTGATTGTGAGGTATCCGCTTTGAAAAATCATTGGTAGGGGCTGTTCCACATCCGCTTTGTAGTCTATAAACATAGTTGGGTCGTAGAATTTTCCTGTTAGTTCATTCATCTGTTCGCGACTGTGTTGTAGCAGACGTATCAAATAAGTCGGGGTACCGGTGGCGAACCAGTAGTCACGGATTTCATTCATATCAAAGGCATTAAGTATGCTAAACGGATTATAGATGGCGGCCATGTTCGTACTAAAATGATAGCCATCGTACTGCCGTTTCAACCAGTCCTTCATTTCCTCCACCGTACATTCGTATTTAGTTGCCAATCGCGAGATGGGTTCTGCGAAGTATTTCTCCAATTCTTCCTGAGTGATTCCGCATAGTGATTCGTAGCGTTCATCCATACTAATGTCTTTTGGTTGGTTGAAGCCACTGAACACACTTACTTGCGAAAATTTCGTAACTCCCGTCAACAGTACGAATTTCAAGTATTCGTCAGCTCCTTTGAAGGTGGAATAAAAAGATTTCAGAATTTCCCTGTGATGGTCTTCAAGCAAAAGTTTCTCTCCTACATGGTTGCAGGTGTAAGTTCCGGTATCCAACACATCGAGAATTGGTTTGTCATATTCATCAATCAGTACTACCGCACGCTGCCCTGTCCGTTCATAAGCACGGCGGAGCAGTTCCTTGAAGCGGTCACCTGTGGTAGTATAGTTCAGATTTTTGCCATAGATGTCTTCCCAATTGCCTAAATACCCTTCGATAGTTGCTTCGAGCACTCCCGGTTGGGTGTATGGCCCACCGTTAAAGTCAATGCGGAAAATAGGATATTGCAACCAGTCTTTTTCAAGGTCAGCAATTGCCAGTCCGTCGAAAAGTTCTTTCCGCCCCTGAAAATAACAGGCAAGTGTACTCACCAACAGACTCTTCCCAAAACGACGGGGACGACTCAAGAAATAGATTGAACCCGTTTGCACAAGGTTGTAAACTAAGGCAGTCTTGTCTACATAAACAAAACCGTCTTCACGAAGGCGGTCAAAGCTCTGTATTCCAATAGGATATTTCATCTTTTTATCGGCTTTTTATGAATCACTAGACGAAGATACGTGAAAACAGGCATAAATACAAACGATTCCGGACATTATAAAACGAATTTTGTTATATTAATCCGAATACTGATAAACCTTCAAGTCAAACTTGGGAACCATTGCCAGCAAATGGTCGAAGATGTCCGACTGGATACGTTCGTATTCTTTCCAAACTTTGTTTCGGGAGAAGAAGTAAACTTGAATAGGTACTCCATACATCGTGGCTTCTTTCTGGCTGATAATCAAGTCCAAATCTTGATTCACCACAGGCAAGCTGCACAAATAACGCTCGATATATACACGATAAACCTGGGAATTGGTAGGTACTACACCTTCTTCAGGCTGATAATCCGCCATCAAAGGGATTTCCTTCCGATAACGGTCGAGCATTTCGGGCGTACAGAATTGGAGCGTAGTCAAATCCAGGGTTATATTCTTCATTACCCTTCGTCCTCCTGATTGCACCATTCCCCGCCAGTTCTGGAAAGGGCTGCTAACCAAGGTATAAGGGGGAACGGTAGAAATCGTATTATCGAAATTCTGAATCTTGACTGTATTCAGAGTAATCTCCTGCACTGTGCCATTGGCAGCACCGGAAGGAAGCGTTATCCAGTCGCCCGGACGAACCATATCATTGGCGGAAAGCTGGATCCCCGCCACAAATCCTAGTATGGAATCCTTGAATACCAGCATCAGTATGGCGGCCGAAGCCCCTAATCCCGCAAACAAACTGGCTGGGGGCTTATTCACAATAATGGCAATGATAATGATTCCACCGACAAAGAACAGAAGCACCTGCAACACCTGAATGAATCCTTTCATCGGACGGTTCTTCATTGACTCCTTCCCGTCGTAGATATCCATTATCATCAATAGAATCCCATTAATGGCCAACAGCAAAGAAAAGATTATGTAAACGGCACAAGCTTTCTGGGAAATAAGCAATAAGTCCTTGCCACGAATAAAAGCCATTGGCAGTAAAGAATAAACCAGAAAAGCCGGAACCGTATGAATCAGGTTGTGAAACACTTTGCGCTTCATCAGCAACGTATTCCAAAGGTGCGGTTTCCGACGGGTGTACCGCTTCATTCCTCCTATAAGAATCGCCTGGCAGAGATAATTCAGACCGATAGCAATTGCTATCATCAGCACAGCAATAATAGTCTCATCAAAACGGTCGGCAACTGTCGGGTCTATTCCCCAATCTATCAGGATTTTGTTCATCCATTTTCCTAAATCTAGTACAAGCATAACTTCTGTCCTTTTTTATTAATAACAGCAAAAGCTTCATTTGGTTTAGAAAAAAAGACTGGCGTCCGATTCACTAGAAATCGGGACTGCCAGTCTTCACTGCTATTCTCTAAGCATATCTTTCAGCGATAACAATCCCATCAGGGAGTTGTTATCACTCCTATTTCATCCATTCCTACTTTCGCGGTTGTTGCGGTAGGTGTAGTAGCCTCCAACTTAATATAACGCGCCTGTACTTTCTGCCCGAAAGTGACCGTTTGCGGCAGCGGGTTGTGCATGATATTACTGAACTCACCATTGGCAGGAACTTCCTTCCAGTGCTTTCCGTCCATGCTCACAAAGAATTTATAACGGAAAGCCATCGTCGGTTTCGCTTCCGCTTTCGAAGGGGCATAAGTAAAGCTGGCTAATGTCACCGATTTGCCCAAGTCAATCGTCAACGGAGAATCAGCGACTTGTTTCCAGCCGGCACGAGGCAGATTATTCCAATCTTCACCCTGAACCACTTCCTGCAAAGGAGCTGCATAATAAGCGGCCACTTGGTTAATATGAGCAGTCAGACGACATTCGTCAATCTTCACCCGTAACTGACTGGCTTTCACGACCGGGAAACGCAGCATACGTTTATATCCGATTGTCGTACCCTTGCCTACTTCTTTCCAACCGTTATCAGTCAAAGCCTCTACGACGAAAGACTCCACTCTCTGTCCTTTTGTGATATCTTCCTGAAGCATCACTAAGTTAATTTCCGAACCCGGTTCCAAAGAATAAACGGCTTCACTGCCCGAAATGGCATTCCAGTAGTTTCTCCCTTTCTTCACCCGGTTATCGGCAAATATCTGTTCACGGTAAGCTGCAAATTCCTCCAGACGATTCACGTCCGCTTCATTAATCAAGCCTTTGCGGTCGGGCGGTATATTCAATAAAAGCACGGAGTTATATCCTACCGACTGGAAATAAATATCCGACAGATGTTTCAAGGATTTCACTTTCGCGTCTTCTTCCGCATGATAGAACCATCCCGGACGGATGGACACATCCACTTCCGAAGGATACCAGAATAATTCCGTAGCTTTCTCCAGCATTTTGCGGCTTCCTAAATCTTCCGCTTTGCTAAAGACACCCAGACGTTTGTTGTTTTCTGTCGAGCGGGCATAAATTCCCGGAGTCAGTACGGTGGCATTCCATTCCGTTTCACGGCCTATCCCTTTCTCGTTTCCTACCCAGCGGACATCGTCGCCCATAATCGCCATTACTGCTTTCGGTTGAAGGCGTTGAATGGTTTTATAGAAAGCGTCCCAGTCATACACTTGTTTCTTTCCGTTCGGGCCTTCGCCATTCGCCCCGTCGAACCAGACTTCATGCACCTCACCATAATTGGTGAGCAATTCCGTCAATTGACGGACAAAAAATTCATTGTAACGGGGAGAGTCTCCATAACATTCCGCATTGCGGTCCCACGGAGAAAGATAGACGCCGAACTTCATATCATATTTATCGCAGGCTTTCCGAAGTTCTTTTACGACATCCCCCTGTCCGTTCTTCCAAGGAGAAGAGGCTACGGAATGTTTCGTTGTAGCTGTAGGCCACAGGCAGAAACCGTCGTGATGCTTTGCGGTCAGAATAACCATTTTGAAACCTGCATTTTTCAAACTCTTCACCCATTGTTCAGCATCGAGTTCTGAAGGATTAAAGAGTGCGGGATCTTCTTTTCCGTCTCCCCATTCACGTCCGGTAAAAGTGTTGATGCCAAAATGAAGGAAAGCGGTCAGTTCCATTTGTTGCCAGGCATATTGTTGCGGAGTGGGTACCAGCCGCGCTGCCATATCGACTTTCTGTTCGAGCGTTGCATCTTGAGGAAATTCAACATGCTTCACGTAGTAGTTTTCTTTTTTCTGTGCCTGCACTCCACCGATGAGGGTAGAAGACAATAAGAGAGAGATTAGTAGTTTATTCATAGCCTATAAATTATTGCAGTTTTACAAAAATAAAATAAAGGTACGGATTTCACGATTCTCATGGAATACTTTCTTACGATATCCCATTCAATCAGTGTAACCCCCACCTTTATATATAATCTAAATAACCTATTGATTTAGTATCTATTTCACCGGATAAAGGGTAAATTCAAAACTCTGTTTCTTTAATGGAACCAAGTATTGCGGTAACACTCCGGGACCACAAGTAGCCGTTCCCACGCCTGCCTGTTCGGCATCCAGATGCACTGTCAACAAGCCATCACGTTCCAGTTCATTGATATGGCGGGCCTTCTCTAATAATACATCCGAGAAAGGAATCATACTAAACTGGAAAACACGATTTGATTCTACAAAGAGGCCTTCGCCGGAAGTATTTGCCAACTTCGCCCAACGTACATCGGTGCGGTTGCCCGTAGATTGCGGAGCAACATAATAATGAAACATCCGTTCCGGTGTGGTCTGATATACACCGATTTTGCCGGACTGATTGCGGTCAATGTATGTTTCATTCCCTCCACGTCCGAGGTAAGAAACCTGATCGTAGGTGTTCGCCACACGGAATGTCAGTCCCAGACGTGCCATTGATTTCACGATGGTCGTGTCGGACTGGAAAGTAGTAAGTACTTTCAACGCACCGTTTTTATCCAATGAATAAACAAAGTCGGCAGTTCCTATCTTTTGCGCTTTCGCATTTAGAATTTCCACCCGGGCAGTGGTCGAAGTCTTGCCCTCTTTCAGTGAAACGACCTTTTGGGTCAGATTATCCAATCCTGCATTACGCCACAGACGTGCACCGTTCTTATCCCGGTTGTCATTATCCGTTGCCGGGCGGAAAAGGCTCAATGTCAGCGGAGCAGCTAATAATTCTTTGCCATTCAGGTTCAATGAAGTCAGCGCCCCTGTTTGCTTGTCAACGGTGAAAGCCGTTTCACCTGCTTTTTGCGGACGGTAGCCTGTGTAATTCTTATTACCGGCAAGCACGAACTGATCGTATGCCACTTCCCAGTCCTTATCGATCATTGAAGATGCTTCACGACGCATCCAGCTGATATTCAGATAAGCCTCACGAATTGTATTCGGAAGTTTGACAGCGCCTAAAGCTACATCTACGGTAGCGTGCGGTGCACAATCAATCGTTTTCGTACCTTCTGCCAAAATCTTGCCATTGTCTGCCGTCACATTCCAGTTCAGTACATACTCATTCAGATTAGAGAAGTCATACCAGTTCTTGACACGGATAGTCAGATTCTTTTGATCTGCCAAAGTCGCTTTTATATTCTGGTATACTTTCTTTACCTCAAGCAAATGCGGATGCGGTTCACGATTGGCGCCTACCAAACCGTTACAGCAGAAGTTACCGAAACTCGGGATTCCTTCCGGCCCGTAATCACCGCCATACGTCCAATACCATTTACCGTTTTTGTCTATTTCGCGGAATGACTGGTCCACCCAGTCCCAAACGCAGCCACCTTGTGCCATCGGATTGTTTTCAAATACATCCCAGTATTCTTTCAGTCCGCCGCAACTGTTGCCCATCGCGTGCAGGTATTCACAAAGAATAAAAGGACGGTAGATGTCTTTCTTCGCAAGATATGCTTTGATGTCGTCCACACTGCGGTACATACGGCAGTAAATATCCGTATTATAGTTCAATTCGGCACGTTCGTATTGCACGGGGCGAGTATTTTCTACCGATTTCAGCCAGTCGTAGGTACGCTCGAAGTTGATTCCGTTGCCGGCTTCATTTCCCAACGACCAGATGACGATAGCGGGATGATTCTTGGAACGTTCGTACATCCGGTGGGTGCGGTCCATGTGTGCGGTCAGCCAGGTAGTGTCTTTGGCAAGAGAAGCAGCCCCATATCCCATGCCGTGGGATTCGATATTTGCCTCATCAATCATGTACAATCCGTAGCGGTCGCAAAGCTGATACCAGTAAGGGTGAGTCGGATAATGCGAGTTACGCACCATGTTGATATTGTGCAGCTTCATCAGTTTGATGTCCAGTTCCATCAGTTCTTTGCTCACGGTACGTCCCAGCTGGGAGTGTTCGTGGCGATTGGTTCCTTTCACCAATACCGGAACACCGTTGATGCAGAAACGTCCGTCCTTAATTTCCGAAGTACGGAAGCCGACTTCGCAACCCGTCAGTTCGGTGACCTTGCCTTGTTCATCCTTCAGTTCGAGTATTAATGTGTAAAGATGAGGATACTCTGCGCTCCAAGCCTTTACATCAGGTAGATTCTTTCTATCAAACGTGATAAGATTGCTCAATCCACGGGATTTTATCCGGATGGCATCCTGCAGGACAGTTTTGCCTTCGGCGTCTTTCAGGGTATAAGCAATAGAAGTGGCTCCAGGTGTAATAGAAGGTCCCTCTACGGTCACTTCAAGTCCGAAAATTCCATCTTTGTATTTCTCTTTGTCCAAAGATGCATTCAGTTTGTAGTCGGCAATGTACTGTTTGGGAGTGCTGTAAAGATACACATCGCGTTCGATACCACTCAAACGCCACATATCCTGACATTCCAAGTAAGCACCCGCACTCCATCGGTACACTTCCAAAGCAACCACATTTTCGCCTTCATTGAGGACGTCAGTAATATCCCATTCGGCAGCTGTCTTTGACCCCTGATTGTATCCAAGCAATTTTCCATTCACCCATACATAATAGAAAGAGATGACCCCTTCACAACAAAGTACTACCCGGCGTCCTTTCCAGTCGGCAGGCACTTTGAAGGTACGGCGGTATGAGCCGACTTCATTCTCCGCATGCGGTACCAGCGGCGGATTCTTCTTGAAGTTGAACATTTTATCGTCAAATTCATACGTTTCGTTGACATAGATAGCTGTGCCATAACCCTGACGTTCCCAGTTGCCAGGCACATTGATGTCCGCCCATCCTCCTGTGTAATAAGAAGGTTGGTAAAAGTCCTTCGGACGGTTATCGGAATTCTTCACCCAATGGAATTTCCACTTTCCGTTCAGGCTCATATAAAAAGGAGACTGTTCATACCCTCCCGGCTTTTCAATGTCGGAAGCGTTGGCATAAGGCCATACGTATGTGTGAGGAGCGAGTTTGTTCAGTCCCACCGCATACTGGCTCTGCCATTCGGGTAACGGTTGTTGCTGCGCTAACGTGAAAGTAGTGGCAGCCAGTACTGCTGATAAGATTAAAGAAGTTCGTTTCTTAAAGCTAATGTTCATAAGCATGTCATCATAATTAGTTTATACAAGATTGTTTTACAAAGCACCTAATTGCTATTTTTAACTACTTGATTACTATTCTATAATCACTTCATCAAAATAGACTCTCGCTTCCTGACCGGGGCGGACATGCTCGTCGGGACATATCCCCGCACCTTCTGCCGTCACCCGGACATAACGAGCAGATACTCCGCCCATGTCTATCGAATAGTCATTTCTGAAAGTTCCTTCCTGATAGATTTCTTCCGGAGAAAAGTTCAATTCTCCTATGGCATGGTAGGTACGATTATCATCAGAAACTTCTACGCGAATCATTTTCGGTTTGTGCGCTCCCATTCCATAATTCGTAATGCAACCAATGGTTAATTTATTCAGTTTTTCCTGACTCTGCAAATCTATTGTGAAAGAGATAGAATCATTCCGGCTCCAGTTACACCATTCAAAATCAGTATATTTCAAGCTTCCCCGCAATCCATTGACTAATAACATTTCGTTCTTCTTATTGTCAAGCAAAGGTTTTGCCGTAGCTTTGTTCCATGTGAGTGGTAACTCTAAGGTTTCTCCCATTTGCTTGCCGTTCATAAAGGTAGCGGCTTTCACCATTTGCGTTTTCGTCACACAGATAGGTCCGTCGTAACGATGAGAAGACATTGCCGGATTACTCCCATTCAGTGTATAATAAATTTCCACATCCGGACGGATACATTCCAAACTCACTTCCAGATGTCCGTCCACTGGTGTCACCGTCTGTTGTATGTTATACATTGAGCGGGCATAAACAATTCCTTTTTCTGCAATATGCGAATTGTATACATCCATTCGTTTCAAAAATCCAGTCCAGTCCTTCGTTCCTGCAGCTGTCCAAGCCACTTCTGCCAAGGCAGCCAGACGAGGGAACAAAAGATAATCCACATCTTCCGGTTTATTACAGAATTCCGTCCACATACAGGCCTGTATACCCATTAGCAATGATTCGTATTCCGGTTTCCAGTCTTTCTGTACAGGTTCGTAATCAAAAACATCTTTTAGGGTATTGTTACCGAAATACGTTACCGGTTCAAACCATTGCGGTCCCTGATAGCGAATCAGGTACATGATACGCGCCGGAGTCATGATGAAACGATGTCCTTTTTCAGCAGCTTTCAGGGCAGCCGTTCCCATTCCCTGCCAACCGAGAATAATGGATTCTTCGGGAAGAAAAGAGCTGTTTGTCAATTCATCCCAGCCAATCACCTCGCGTCCTTTCTTACGCAGATAATCACTAATACGCTTCATGAAATAACCTTGCAAGTCTTCCTCATTGGCTAAATGCTGCTTTCTCATCCGTTTCTGACAAAGCGGACATTTTTCCCAGTTCGTCTTTCGCGCTTCATCTCCTCCGACATGAATATAGCGGGAAGGGAAAAGTGCCAGAATTTCGTCAAAGACATCCTGCAAGAATGTAAATACGCTATCATTTCCCGCACAGTAGATAATCTCGGAATTTCGTCCTCCCAAGCCGGGAAGTACACCGATAAAGTCTTTCACAACCGGACAAGCAAACTGGGGATAAGCAGCCAAAGCAGCGTTACTGTGTGCCGGTACATCTATTTCCGGAATGACTTCTATTTGTCTGTCGGCAGCATAAGCTACAATTTCCCGAATCTCCTCCTGTGTATAGAAACCACCTATTGGAGTAAGCTCTCCACGCTCCGGGTTACGGCGTGAGTGAAAAGGTACATCCGTACGGTCTACTCTCCACGCTCCTACTTCCGTCAAACGAGGATATTTCTTTATTTCAATCCGCCAGCCGTTATCGTCCGTCAGATGAAAATGAAGTTTGTTTATTTTCAACATCGCCATACAGTCGATGATTCGCAGTACGTTCTCTTTGGGAATAAAGCAACGTACCGGGTCCAAAAGTAATCCTCTGAAACCAAAACGGGGCTCATCCTGAACTGTCATTGCGGGAACGCTCCAAGCGATATTCTGTACCGGTTGCTCTGATTCTATGGCAGCAGGCAGGAGTTGGCGAATAGATTGCAGGGCATAAAAGAAACCCTTTGTATCCGAAGCTTTAATAAGTATCTGTTGCGGTGTAATCTCCAACAGATATGCTTCGGGTTTAAAAGAAGAATCCGTCACAAAACGAATTTGTCCTTCTTTGCTGCCGACATTCAAAGCCGGAGTTATTCCGGCAGCACGGGTAAACAAGTCGATAAAATTGCGGGCAATCACGGCTTGTTCCTGATTTTCTACCGCAAAGGCCGTTTTTGCAGAAAAGGTGAAATTACCACTACCCGGCACAATCTGTGTCGGGCGTGGTACTATTGAAATTAAAGGGGATGTTAAGTTATCAGCCTGCAAGAACACTGTCAGTGGCGAAAGCAGTATGAGAATGATTAAGATGTATCTTTTCATGGTGTATATACGTTGGTGTTATTCCTTGTCTCTTTCCGGTGAGAAGCGGACAGGGTCATTGTATTGCTCCTGAAGTTTCAGCATTTCTTCTTTCAGTTCTTTCACTACCGATTCGTATTCAGGTTGCCCGTAGAGGTTGTGCATTTCCGACGGGTCTGCCTGCAAGTCGTAGAGTTCCCACCAGTTGATATCATTATAGAAATGAATCAATTTATAGCGGTCTGTACGTACCCCGTAATGACGTTTCACCATGTGTTCAGCGGGATATTCATAGAAATGATAGTAGAGAGCTTTCCGCCAGTCTTTCGGATGTTCGCCTTTCAGTAAAGGAACGAGGGATATCCCTTGGATATCAGAAGGGATTTCTGCTCCTGCCAATTCGAGGAAGGTGGGTGCATAGTCGATGTTCTGTACCATTTCTGTGATATCACCCCTGCGGTCGAATCCTTTCGGCAAACGCATGATAAGCGGTGTACGCATGGATTCTTCGTACATGAAGCGTTTATCAAACCAACCGTGTTCACCCATGTAGAATCCTTGGTCGGAAGTATAGACGACAAGTGTGTTATCCAGCAAGCCTTTCTCTTTCAGATAGTCGAGTACACGACCAACATTGTCGTCCAGTGATTTTACGGTCTTCATATAGTCACGCATGTAACGCTGGAATTTCCAATTGGCAAGTTCCTTGCCTTGCAGGTTCTGCCTGTAGAAATCATCTATAACCGGCGTGTAGAATTTGTCCCATGCAGCACGTTGACCTTCGTCCATACGTCCGACATACTTCTCATATAAGGATTTCAGACGGGTGTTTTTATCAGGACGAAGCATTTTGAGGTCATAAATCATGTCCATGTCCTTCACAATATTCATCTCTTGCGCGGCAGCGGCGGGACGTCCTTCATAATCGTCAAAGAAATTATCCGGTAGCGGGAAGGTTTTATCTTCGTACAAAGCCAGGTTGCAAGTATCCGCCAACCAGTTACGGTGAATTGCCTTGTGGTGAATCAAAAGGCAGAAAGGTTTTTCCGGATTGCGTTTGTTTTCTATCCAGTCAATGGCGTCATCGGTAATAAGATTCGTGATGTATCCATGTTTTTGAATAGTGTCATTGTTTTGTGTGATGAAATCCGGGTTGTAGTAGTCTCCTTGTCCGGGAACAATCTGCCAGTAATCAAAGCCGGAAGGCAAGCTTTCAAGATGCCATTTACCCACCAATGCTGTCTGATAACCGATTTTCTGCAACAGTTTCGGAAAAGTTTGTTGCGAACTGTCGAATACGCAAGTGGTATTATCATAGAATTTATTGGCACAACTATGTTTGCCCGTTATCATGCAGGCACGGCTGGGGCCGCTTAAAGAATTGGCAACAAAGCTTTGAGTAAAACGTACACCGTCAGCAGCAATGCGGTCGAGGTTGGGGGTTTCCATGTAGCGTGTGTCGTAACAGCTCATCATTTGAGCTGTGTGGTCGTCTGTCATAATGTAGACGATATTCAAAGGGAGTTGCTCCGCAGGCCTTTGCTTGTTTGAGCAGGAAGCAAGGGAAGCTACGGCAGCTATTCCTGCTAAAGGAAAGAATAAGTTTGATTGCAGTTTTTCCATAAAACAACTTTATATTAGATTGTAGTGACAAAGGTAGAGACCTGTCAACAAAATCCATGTTCACAAATAACCAATTAATTTCCAATATTCTCCATTTTTGTCTGTTTCAGAAGGAAAAATGGCAAAAACACTATTTACAACTCATTTCCAATCCAGCAAATCCAAGAAAATATATACAATGATTTCTATTTATATAAAGAAAACCCGAATGAAAAGCAGAAACACTCCTCCTCTGCATTCGGGAAAAAACAACTTGTTATAACTACTATTTTTAATAGCCGAAGTTATTTTTTGTAATAGCTATATTAGTATTCATTTCATCACGCGGAATAGGGAACAACAAATTCTTTTTCAAGAAAGTCTCATCATTCAAATTTCCATTATTGTAAATACGTTCACCCCAGACTCCCGTTGCATTGGGATTATTCTCCTGCCACTTTTTAGTTATTGAGTGATTATTATTCACAGTAAGTGCTTTTTTCAAATATTCAGTTCCACGCAAGCGCATCATTTGATACATTTCAGTTTCACCGGCACCTTCAAAAAGTCTTTCAAAGAATATCTTTTCACGTACTTGATCTTTTGTTAATGTTGACTCCCATTTGGCTGGTTGTGTCGAAACCTTAGCTCCCGACTTACGTGCACGCGCCAACACGAGATCTACTGTATTAATTGCATCGTCTTTTCTATCCAATTCATTATAGACATCAGCCAACATCAATAATAAATCTGCATAACGATATAAAATTAGATTTTTATGACTGGCAATACCTGCCATATTCATATCAAAAGCTTTTGCAAAATGAGGCCATGCCGCTCTTTCTCCTGTCCTACCCGCCGCAGTACATACATTCAAAAAATCTTTCAATCCTTTACGATATTTCTCATCAAATTTGGTTTCATCATTCGTGATAGCCAAAATTTCATCCGCGCTCGGATTCTCTTTATTAGTCAATAACTCATAAGGAATTCTACCAACTAACAACTTGTTATTTTTCCAACCGGCAGGTTTTATACCGCTATCATAAGTGAAATAAGGATATTCATAGGTAGAGTCACGGGCAGACGGCACAGGCTCTACTTGAGCTACAGGTCCGATATTGTTTGTACATTTTCTCCATTTTGCCATAAATGTAGTCTCAATACGAGGATCTCCCCAATAGGTTCCCGCAAAGAAATCATAAAAAGCTTTCGTACACTTCACTCTATGGAAACTTTTACCATAAGATGATGCAGCAGGATTAAAAACCCAAGATCCCCTATTAAAAGAAGACAACTCACCATTCACCTGAAATCCCAGTTGAAATATAGATTCTTTAGAACCTTTAATCTTATCAACAAATAAATTAGAAAATTTCGATTCCAAATCATATTTACCTTTCACTCCTTCAAAATAGGTCTTTGCTTTTTCCCAAGCTGTAGCATCACCCAAACAACCTAAAGTATGATACAACTTACCTAAATATGCTTCTGCAGTCCATTTCGTTGGAAATCCATCAGAATTCGTTTCCGGCAAATATTTTGAAGCAAATTCCAAGTCACTTCGTACAACATCCAACACCTCTAAACGCGAGGAACGAGGTACAGCTACGCCGTCATGAGAAGAAGGAGTTGTCTTCAAGGGTACATCTCCCCAACATATTGCAAGGTTATAATAAGACAAGGCACGCAAGAAATGAGCCTCTGCAGCCATTTCGTCTTTATCCTCCAAAGAAGTACTTTCTACGTTGGCTATAAATGCATTCGTTTCATTAATTACTTTATACATTACATACCATGCATTTGTCAACAGATCATCTGTATAGTCACATTGCAGCCATCCACACATATCATTTGTACCCCCATTAGTCTGTGCCCATCCGAAACCACTATATCGTACCGGAATTTCTTGCCAATGCTGACCATATCCTCCACTAGTCAATGCAAAATAACCATAGCATCCATATAATGCTGCACGTGCCTTTTCAGAAGTAGAAAACTGAATTTGTGTATTCAAAGTATATTGCGGGTCTTCATCTAACCACGATTCACAAGAAGCCAATAATAAGCAGCTTGCTAATAAAAATATATAGGTAAATTTCTTCATTTTCATAATTATTTATTGTAAATTAAAAGGTTACATTCAAGCCAAACACAAAAGAACGCATATTTGGAAAAGCATTCATATCAATACCCCGACGCAGGCCATCAAATGCAAAGCTATTTACCTCCGGATCATATCCACTATAATTGGTTATAACAAATGCATTCTTTACTGAAGCAAAAATACTGGTATTCTGGAACCCAATCTTAGTCATCCACGCTTTAGGCAAAATATAATTCAGCGTAATATCTGAACAACGCAAATAACTTCCATCTTCTACATAACGATCATAAACAACACCTTTTACATTTGAAGTAGACGACGGATATAAATTAGAACGATTCTCCGGAGTCCAGGCATTATAATAAGCATCTTTTCTCAAGTTTCCGGCCTGCCTGGAAGGAGTCTGTTCGTAACGGATATTTGTATTCAGAATATCATTACCATAAACACCTGTAAAAGAAGCAGAAAGAGATATATTCTTCCATTCCAAACGTGTCTGGAAACCATAGGTGAAATCAGGATTCGGATCACCTATCACAACCATGTCATTAGGATCTACTATACCATCTTCATTCACATCCACACATTTAATATTACCAGCTGCCATATCATTTCCAACAGATGAAGTGTAATATTTGGTAGAACCATCTGATGAGATATATCCTACTTTGCCATCAACAACATCTTCTTCCTGAATAATTCCCTGTGTCTTATAACCGAAAAATAGTCCCGGAGCCTCACCCTCAATAAAAACATTTGCAGGTCCAAAATGATCGCCAATCGTCTTACCTAAATAACCACGTACTCCTTTCAAGGAACCTATATCAGAAACTTCCAAACCTAAATTCTCAATCGTAGTCTTGTTGAAACCAATATTTCCGCCTACATTCCACTTCCACCCGTTACTGCGAATAATATCAGCATTTAAACTAAACTCAAAACCTTTATTCAACAACGAGCCTTCATTTATCATCACTGTTGCAAATCCACTGGAATATGGCAGAGCACGCTCAACCAACAAATCTTTTGTGTTTTTACGGTAATAATCAAATGCACCATTCAGGCGACCATTAAAGAAACCAAAGTCAAGACCAACATTCCACGAAGAAGTACGTTCCCACTTCAAACCCTCATTTTGCAGACTTTTGATTTGCATAGACGTCAGTTTATTCCCATCTCCATCAGCATAGTCCACCTTATTTTCATAAATAGATAGAGACTGATATGGATCAATACCCTGATTACCTGTCTCACCATAACCAACACGTACCTTCAACTGACTTAGCCAATCAATGCTCTTCATATAAGCTTCCTGTTCCATACGCCATGCTAATGAGAAAGACGGGAAATATGCCCAACGATTACCCTTTTTAAATTTACTGGATCCGTCAGCACGCAATGAAGCCGTCAACAAGTACTTATCATAAGCAGATAAATTAACACGTCCTAAATATGAAAGTAATTGATAATCTTTTTGTATAGGCTGTTTTACATCCACTTTTCCTGCATTAGACAATCCTTTAGTACGTAAGTCATAGATAGAAAAAGTATTGCCTGAAACATTCTCTGTCAGAAAATGATATTCATCATAAGTGATACCCGCTGTTGCCGACAGACGAAAATCCTTAGTCAAGTCCATATTAAAGTTTAACAGGTTTTCCACTGTATAATTAGACTTATTGACATTACTGATTGCCAGTAAACCCTTCACATTTTCTCCCGGAGGTAACTGAATCCCATACCAACGTTTACGGTCATTGACAATTATATTCCCCCCTGCACGCAGACTATACGAGAAATATTTATTAATGTTCCAATTCAGATTCAAGCTTCCATTAAATGTCTTATTATTAGTAATATCATCATAATCATTTACCCAACTAAATACATTCATTTTTGATTCCAAAGCACCCGGATCATCATCAGGAACAATATAAGGAGCTGTATCAAGAACCGTACGAGCCAAAGATCCGGCAACGCCTCCGGTTGTATTACCGCCCGTCATCATATCATTCTGCTTTAATGAACCGCTCAATATCAAATTTAAAGTTACTTTTTTAGATAATTCAGCAGTTAAATTAGCACGTAAGTCACCCTGTTTTATTCCTGTATTTTCTACGATACCATTAATATCCTTAAAGTTACCGGAGATATAATATTTCATACTGGCAGTTCCTCCACTGACAGAAGCCGAGTAGACCTGTGAGAAAGCTGATGTATATGCTTCTTTTTGCCAGTTGCGATAGGTAATAACCTTATATAATTCCGGATTATTCGGATCTGCCTGATAAGCGGATTCATTACCACTAAATACGTAACGCATTTCACCATTAGGTTGCAGATAATATCGCGGTTGGTCTAATTTAGAATTAGTGTAATCGGCATACTCTTCCAAATTTAACATATCGTGCAAGTTACGTGCATTAGCTATCGTAAAGTTCGCTGTGACATTTACTTTTGCCTTTCCGGCCTTTCCCTTTTTAGTTGTAATAAGAATTACGCCATTGGCACCACGAGAACCATAAATCGCAGTAGCAGAAGCATCTTTCAAGACGGTAATATCCTCAATATCATTAGGATTTATTGCACTCAACGGATCTTGAGCTATTTGGAAATCACCACCTCCCACAGCAGACTCGGCAAACTCACCAGTAGATGCTTGCGGCACATTATCAATCACATATAACGGCTGATTATCTCCACGTAATGAGTTAGCACCACGGATAGTGACAGAAGAAGCAGCACCCGGAGTAGACATTGAAGCTGTTACATTTAAACCTGCAATCTTACCTTGCAATAGCCCGTCAATAGATACAGCTTTTGAAGCATCATTCGCATCAGGACGAAGACTAGCTGTAGCACCTGTTAAATCGCTCTTTTTAGCCGTTCCATAACCAACAACAACTACTTCATCCAAATTTTGTGCATCCTCTTTTAATTGAACGTTAATTTTAGTCTGATTTCCAACCACTATTTCTTGTTTGGAATAACCGATAAAAGTAAAGACCAACACTGATTTTGAGTTTGGAACGGAAATGGAGAATTTTCCATCAATGTTGGTAATTGTCCCATTAGTAGTACCTTTTACTTGTACATTGACACCAGGCATACTTTCATTTAGAGCATCCACTACCTGACCGGTAATGTTTTTTCCTTGTCCCATAGATTGCGCTGCAAACGCAAACAATGTGATGAAACATAGCAGAAAAACTTTTGATAGGTTCTTCATAGAAGTCATTTTTATAAATTATTAAATTTAAAGATTAAAAAGCTTATTCCAGATTTTTTGCTGAAATCCATACGCAAATATAGACGTGGTTACTGAATATGCATGTTCTATTTTAGCTACTATTTTTCCAATTTTGTCTAAAATCATCCATTTCATCGATATATCTAACCATCATAGACATTGTTGGACATCTTACGAATCAAAACAAGAAAGCGGAAGTATCCATTCCTGAATATTCCCGCCTACTTTATATTTTATCCTAATATAACTACAACAATTTTCCTATGAAGATATATTATAGATTTTCTATATCAGAAGATTGAAGACCCGTGTATTTGATAATTATATCAATGGATATTCCGTCCTCTCTCATCTTCCGAGCAATTTCAATTTGCTTCTTTTGCTCTCCTTTCTCCAACCCTTTCTCCAACCCTTCCTTCATCCCTTCTTTCATCCCTTCTTTCATCCCTTCTTTTATTCCCTCTAGCCTTCCTTTTTTCACTCCTTTTTCCAACCCGGCCTTCATCCCTTCCTTTAACCCTTCTTCAGCCGCTTTTCTCCGCATCTCTTCGTTTTTACGCCGTTCATCCTCCTCTACAATTTGGTTGACCCTATACCGATCTAATGCCTTATCATAAGCGATACGGTTTTCTTCCGAAAGATCGGCAACTGCTGCCAATCTCGCCAGATGTTCAAACACTTGTTCTTTCAAAGCATCCGGCATTCTATTCCAATTGCTCATATTCTTCAGTGCATAAATTAATTTATCATATAATGTATGGCAGTCCGACAAATCCTTTGTAAAATAAGGAAATTGCAAATAAATCTGCCGGAGATGCGGATTAACAATCTTCCCTGTATCACGGTCGGAAAGAACCGTATCCGTACGGAATTTAGCCTCTAAATTTTCCTCTTTGAAATTCATCAGGAAAATTCCATATATAGTAGGTAGTCTATACTGCTTTCCATAAGAGACAAGTGGTTCTCTTGCAGTCATCGGATCTTCAGGGACAGGGACTTCTTTTGAAGAAGGAGATTCTATCTGCCGACTCACAGCACGACAAACATAATAAAGTGTACGATCTAAAAAATTACTGTGCCAACGATTCTGCATCTCCACGATAATATACTCACCACTTGCTGTACGGCAATAAAGATCATAAATGATACCTTTATCACTCACATTGTCCGCATGATCTTCCTTATCCAGAAAAGTAAGTTCTGTAATATGATGTTCACCTGCAAGTAGTTCGTTCAACAAAGTGATGAGCAAATTCTTACTGGCCGGTTGACCAAAAATAATTTTAAATCCTATATCAGTAAAAGGATTGACGTATTTGGACATGATATTCTATTTTTAGCAAAGGTAACTATTTAAATCCATAAACATAAAAAACAATCCCAAACTTTACGGATTTATAGCCTTTTATAGTAAGCTGTCTCCCTTTCAATTCCTCCAAACAAACAAGAGAAATGTTCTATTTTTCAGATTAAGAAAGAAAACAAAACTATTGAAGATGGTAATCCGGAATTAAAAGCATCCATATTATCACATATATATGCATATTACCGCCACAATACAGCATATATTTTCAGATGATATGCGTTTTCTTTAAAGAAATAAATGATGTTCCTCGGTGAGCAATAAGCCATTCCTCGGTGAGGAACACATCCTTCCTCACCGAGAAAGCCTTCCATACTCACCGACCAAGTTATAAAAGCCCTCGGAAAAGCCCGTTTATAGGCTAGTTCATCATCACAAGCGCACAAAAGAAAAATGATAAAGCAAACTACATACGGGCAAATAGTAAGCATATAGATAGCAATACAGAGAAATTATTTATTTTTAGACAGGAATTATCCAGGATAACAAACAACCCTACATTCTTTCATCCAAAATGCAGAGCGTTTTTTCCTTCACCACAAACAAGTGACCGATATATTAAAAACAGAAAGAATAGAATATACCCTTTTTCAGATCAGCACATTTTTAATCCCCTCCTTTCAACAACCATACTCTTTCAGAGTCTGCATCAACTTCGCACCATTGATCGGCTTCACCAGATAATCATCACAACCGGCTTTCAACGCAGCTACCCGGTCGGCATCAAAGGCATGAGCAGTCAGGGCGATAATTGGAATTTCAGCATTAAACTTCCGGATCTCCGAGGTTGCAGTACGCCCGTCCATAACAGGCATCTTCATATCCATCAGTACCAAATCCACCGGTTGGGTACGAACAATCTCAACTGCCTCCAGTCCATTCGGTGCGTGTAACAACTGGCATTTGTTTTTCAAAATAGAAGATACCAAAAAGAAGTTACTTTGAATATCTTCAACGACCAGCACTCTTTTAGGTACTTTCTTTGTTTCTTCGGAGTCAAGAATGCTTTCATTATCTGCATCCTTCTCATTATTCCGACGTGAAGAAGTCGGCTCGCTGTCAACCGAATCAAACTGGCATGGCAAAACCGCCCAAAATAAAGACCCTTTATCAAATTCCGACTCAAAGCCTATCTCTCCCCTGCAAGCCTCAACGATGGCTTTACAAATAGACAGTCCCAGTCCGGTTCCCTGTGCAAATTCATCCAGTTTCTCAAAACGATGGAACACCTTGTCTTTTTTATCTTCCGGTATACCAATACCTGTATCACGAACGTAAAGACGAATATCTCCGTCTATCTTTTCATACCCCATTTCAATAGTTCCTTTGGAGGTATATTTGATAGCATTAGTTACAAAGTTAGTGAGAATCTGCGCTAACCGGTTTTTATCCAAACGAACGGTACAGGTTTCATAAGGATTCACGGGAACTAACCGAACCTGCGGATTTACTACACGACGATGCATCGAAGCAGCTAATTCGTTGAAATAAACAGCCAAATCAAAATCTTCGTATTTCAGTTCTACCGAGCCGGCTTCTATTTTCGAAAGATCCAGTATGTCGTTAATCAGTTTCAAAAGCAACTCATTGTTGGCATTGATAATCTGAATAAATTCTTCTTTTTCTTCTTGATCTTCCGTCACCATCAATAAGTCGGAAAAACCAACGATAGCATTTAACGGTGTACGAATTTCATGGCTCATATTTGCCAGAAAGGCGGATTTCAACTTATCGGATTGTTCAGCGCGGCTCCTTGCCTTTTCAAGTTCACCAATCATGTGCTGCCGCTCGGTAACATCATCTACGCGAATCACGACACCGTCAACATCTCCCTGTTCATTAAATATGGGAGTAGCAAAGACTTCTATGACATGCTTGTTATCCAGATTAAACAAGATAGACTCTACCTGACCGGATCTCCGGGCACGTTGCATCACACAGTTCTCACAAGGAGTGGTGCGATTATGGGCCGTCAGATAGCAAAGCTCCCCTTTTTTGTAAGCCTCATAAGAAAGGCTTTTACTACAAAGCGAGATATTCTCCCATTGTACGATATAGTCGTTCGCAATATATGCCAATCCCGAATTAATATTGTTCAATACCAACTCATTCTGACGAATCAATTGGATCATTCTTTGTTCGCTCTCAAGGAGTTCTTTTTTTGAGCGCACCGCTTCTTCGTAAAGATTATCATATTTGTTTTGCCACAGAACACGTTCGGTGACATCCTGACTAATCACCATATAATTCGTAATTTCCGACTTTTCATTATGTACGAAAGAAACGGTAATCTCGAAGAATTTTATACCGGACAGATTAGTAGGAAAAAGATGACGCACGTCATCAAAATTATATTTTGCCATGAAACGCACTGTTTCTCCTTTTCTGACCTATTCTTTGATTTCATCAGAGAAACTAGTGTAATTAAATAGATTATAGCCCAGAATATCCTTCTTGTCTTTTATCCCCATTGATCTCAACCGCGAATAATTGACATCTATCATGAGACCGTCCTTATCATACAACTCCAAGCCTACAGACAGGTCATTAAAGATGTTGTGCAATAAGTTGTCAGCTATCCCATTTTCCAAAGTCTGTTCCATGCAGCAAAATTTGTATAGTATTACAATATTGATTGTTTATCCAAGCAAAGTTACTTAAATATTTTATTACATAACAAGAAAGAGGCTAAAAAGCCTCTTTCAGTATCTTTATTTCGCATTTTGGTATAAGAAGTCTGTTGCTTTCGCTAATGTTTCCGGTTTGCCTATATCAATCAGGTGCAACTTTTCTGTCAAGTAACCACTATAGTTTACTTGCCGGCAAGTGGCAAGATAGAAATCCATAATAGAGAATTTACCCTCCCAACAGGGAGAAGTCATCCATTGAAAAATGGCGGGCGAAAGTACATGGATACCACTGAATGCATATTCTTGATAAAGAGAAGGGTCATACTGAAAACCTTCCGGTTTCACTTGTCCTGTGTCCTTGTTTATCCATCCGCAAAGTCTCTTGCCTGTATCAAAAAGAAGATAGCGGGAGGTTTTACGTTGGCTAGCCAGCAAAGTGGCAACAGCACCGCTTTGTAGATGGTAGTCATATAAATCTTTCAAATTCACGTCTGAAAGAATATCTACATTGTGTATCAGGAAAGGTTCATCGGAATTTTCAAAGAAAGAACGGGCTTTCTTAACTCCCCCACCGGTGTCGAGCAACAGGTCGCGTTCGTCGGAAATATGTATGATGAGTCCAAAATTCTCATTGGCTTTCAGGAAGTCAAGTATCTGTTCGCCAAAATGGTGGATGTTAATCACTATTTCTGTGAATCCGGCAGCTTTCAGTTTTAAAATCACATGTTCCAACATTGGACGTCCGGCTATGGGAACCAAAGCCTTCGGCATGGTATCGGTGAGTGGTTTTAGCCGGCTACCCAAACCGGCTGCAAATATCATTGCTTTCATTCTTTCGGTTACTTTCTTCTTTACATTTACTCTTCTTAGATTGTTGCCTCAAACATATGTTCGATATTCTGTTCCCGATGCACCAGTTCGACTTTCACACCAAATTTCTGATTCAGGTGCTCTGCCAGGTGCTGGGCTGAATAAACAGAACGATGTTGTCCGCCGGTGCAACCGAAGCAGACGGACAAATTGCTGAATCCGCGTTCCATATAACGTTTCACGGAGGCATCTACCAAAGCATAGACATGATCGAGGAAACGAAGTATTTCGCCATCTTCTTCCAAGAAAGTGATTACAGGTTCATCCAGTCCGGTGAAAGGTTTGTAACGCTCATACTTGCCGGGATTATTCACGGCACGGCAGTCGAATACATAACCTCCTCCATTGCCGGTAGAGTCATCAGGAATTCCTTTCTTATAGGCAAAGCTCATTACTTTGACGGTTAGCTGCCGCTTTTTCAGGTCGTCCGTAAATTGTTTCAGTCCGGTAAGCTCCCGCAAAACGTTACAGAGATACGGATATTCCGGATATTCTTCTTTTAACAATTCACGCAGGTTTTCGATGGCATAAGGAACGCTTTGGATAAAATGCGGTTTCTTTTCAAAGTAACCACGGAAACCGTAGGCTCCCAGCACTTGCAGCGTACGGAAAAGGACAAAGTGGCGAAGCTGGCTATAAAAATAGGATTCGTCAATCGGTTGGTATTTGCGAAGAGCTTCCATATATTCTTGCAGCAGTTCTTTGCGGAGGCTGTCAGGATATTTCGCTTTCGCCTGCCACAGGAAAGAGGCTATGTCATAATAGAACGGGCCTTTGCGTCCGCCCTGAAAGTCGATAAACCACGGTTCCCCGTCTTTTATCATCACATTACGACTTTGAAAATCACGATACATGAAAGTAGCGGAAGAACTGCGGAGCAAGACATCGCTCATTTTCTGGAAATCATCTTCCAGTTTGTCTTCCTGAAACTCCATACCGGTAGCTTTCAGGAAGCAATATTTGAAGTAATTCAAATCCCACAGAATAGAGCGTTGGTTGAACTCCGGTTGAGGATAACAGCGGGAAAAATCAAATCCATCCGCCCCGGCAAATTGAATAGCAGGAAGCAGACGAATCGTTTTGCGAAGCAACTCTTTTTCCTCTTCGGAAAAGACACTGGTAGCACGTCCTTTCTCTATGGCATGGAACAACAGAGTATCGCCCAAATCTTCCTGCAAATAATAGGTTTTATCTTCCGAGGCAATGCGCACTTCGGGAACAGGCAGTCCACATTTGCGGAAGTGTCCTGCCATATAAAGAAATGCCTCATTCTCATCAATAGAAGCCCCGTAGACTCCAATCAATGTTTCTATACCCGTCAGCCGAAAATAACGGCGGTTGGAACCGGAAGACGGTAATTCTGTTATGTTTTCAGCGGGAACGCCCGTATATGACTGATAAAGTTTCTGTAGTTCTTCGGTAATCATAGTCGTATATTTTCGAGCAAAGATAAGCATAAAAACTAAAAAATAAGAGAGGGGATTTAACTAATATTCATCCGAATACACTATCTTTGTTTCAGTTTAACTGACCTGATCTCATGAGAACAAAAACCTTTTTACTACTATGCATTGCATTTATCACACTGTTTATCGGCGTTTCCACTCTTCAAGCCGGTCATTATTACTATAAGCAAATCTCCCTAAAAGATGGTCTTCCCTCTACCGTGAGATGTATTTTAACGGACAAACAAGGATTTGTATGGATAGGAACCCGTTCCGGATTAGGGAGATATGACGGACACGAACTTAAAAAATATATTCATCAGGCAAATAACCCTCATTCCATTCCTCACAATTTAATCTACCAGATGATAGAAGACGAACAAAACAATATCTGGATTCTGACAGACAAAGGAGTGACACGTTATCAGAGGCAAAGCGATGACTTTTTTATACCGACTGATGAGACAGGAAATAATATCATCGCCTATTCCGCCTGCCTGACTGATAACGGAGTGTTATTCGGTTCGAAAAATAAAATCTTTTTCTATAATTATCAGGATACCTCTTTACGCCTCCTACAAACATTTGACTTAGAACCCAATTATAATGTGACTCTACTAAATCTATGGGATAAACACACATTACTCTGTTGCAGCCGGTGGCAAGGACTACTCCTGCTCGACCTGAATACCGGAAAATGCCGACGTCCTCCTTTCGATTGCGGAAAAGAAATCATGAATGTACTCATAGACTCACAAAAAAGAATCTGGGTAGCTCCCTACAATGGAGGGCTGAACTGTCTGACACGCGACGGTAAACTACTGGCTACATATACTACCCACAACTCCTCTTTAAGCAACAATGTCATACTAAGTCTCGCCGAACGGGAAGGAGAAATCTGGATTGGAACAGACGGAGGAGGCATTAATATTCTCGACCCGGAAACAAGACGTATTTCGCTGTTGGAGCATATGCCCGGAAGTGACCACTACTCACTCCCCGCTAACTCTATTTTATGTCTGTACAACGACTGCAACAATAATATGTGGGCAGGTAGCATCCGTAACGGACTAATCAGCATCCGGGAAGTTTCCATGAAAACGTATACAGATGTACCTCCCGGCAACGACCGCGGACTAAGCAACAATACCGTTCTAAGTCTTTTCCAAGAATCCCAAGACCAAATTTGGGTCGGTACAGACGGAGGAGGCATCAACAGCTTTAACCCACTCACAGAGAAATTTATCCATTACCCTTCCACCTGGGAAGACAAAGTAGCCTCTATCTGCCAGTTTACTCCCGGCAAATTATTAATTTCTCTTTTCTCACAGGGAGTATTTATTTTCAACCCGGCAACAGGAGAAAAACAGCCTTTCACCATTGTTGACGCTAAAACGACAGCACTCTTGTGCAATCGAGGCAAGGCTGTAAATCTACTTCGGAACACTCATCACAATATTCTGTTCCTTGGAGAACATATCTATATCTATGATTTGAATACACGTACTTTCAGTACCGTTATAGAACAAGAAGAGCAGGAAATTATCGGTGCTCTCTTACCGATCGACAATTATAAGAATATCACTTATCTAAATGATACGAAGCACATATATGAACTGGACAACCATACCAACCGGCTGAAAGCCCTGTACAGATGTTGGAAAGATACAACGATCAACTCTGTTGCACGAGACGAAGAGGGAAATTTCTGGATTGGAAACAACTACGGATTGGTACACTACAATCCTGCCACCAAAATACAGACACCAATCCCGACCTCTCTATTTAGTGAAATCACATTGATCGCATGCGACCAGCAAGGAAAAGTATGGATAGGAGCCGACAGTATGCTTTTCGCCTGGCTCATCAAAGAGAAAAAATTCGTTCTATTCGGTGAATCAGACGGTGTAATCCAAAACGAATATCTTTCCAAACCTCGTCTATTAAGTATGCGGGGAGACATCTACATGGGTGGAGTGAAAGGGTTACTGCATATTAACAGCAAAATACCATTAACCACTTCCGAACTTCCCCAACTCCAATTATCAGATGTCATCATTAATGGAGAGTCAGTAAATAACGAATTAACGAATCATCCAGCAGGGATTTCTGCTCCCTGGAATAGTAATATCACTATTCGAATCATGTCGAAAGAGAAAGATATTTTTCGACAGAAAGTGTACAGATACCAAATAGAGGGGCTGAATGACCAGCAAATCGAATCATACAATCCCGAACTGGCCATACGTTCACTTCCTCCGGGAAGTTATAAAATCATGGCGTCCTGTACCGCCAAGGATGGTAATTGGATTCCCAGTCAGGAAGTACTGGAATTGACCATCCTTCCTCCCTGGTATCGGACATGGTGGTTTATTCTTTGTTGCGCCGTTTTTATTGCTGCCGCTATTATCGAAGCTTTCCGAAGAGCATGGAAACGTAAAGAAGAGAAGTTAAAGTGGGCAATGAAAGAACATGAGCAACAGGTATATGAAGAAAAAGTACGTTTTCTTATTAATATCAGTCATGAGTTGCGTACACCTTTAACGTTAATATACGCACCACTTAACCGGATGTTGAAATCCCTTTCTACCGAAGATACACAGTATTTGCCAATAAAAGCGATCTACCGTCAAGCGCAGCGAATGAAAAACCTTATTAATATGGTACTCGATGTACGCAAGATGGAGGTTGGAGAAAGCAAATTGCAGATACAACCGTATGTTCTCAATCAATGGATTGAACATGTATCCCAAGATTTCATCAGTGAAGGGGAAGCAAAGAACGTCCATATCCGTTATCAGCTTGATCCACATATCGATACTGTAAGTTTTGATAAAGATAAGTGTGAGATTATTCTAAGCAATCTACTTATCAATGCCTTGAAACACAGTCCGCAGGATGCAGAAATAACAATTATGTCGGAGTTGCTTTCCGAAAGAAATAGCGTACGTATCTCCATCATTGACCGGGGAAACGGATTGAAACAAGTAAATACACAGAAACTCTTCACCCGTTTCTATCAAGGTACAGGAGAGCAGAGCGGTACAGGGATCGGATTGTCTTATTCCAAGATTCTGGTAGAACTGCACGGAGGTTCCATTGGTGCACGGGATAATCAGGAAGCTGGTGCAACATTCTTCTTTGAACTACCCTTGAGACAACAATCGGAAGAGATCGTCTGTCAGCCGAAGGCATATCTGAACGAATTGATGAACGATGATAGCAAAGAACAGTTACCGGAGGAAAATACGTTTGATACGAGTCCTTACAGTATTCTAGTGGTGGATGACAATCCGGATTTGACGGATTTTCTGAAAAAGTCACTGGGAGAATATTTCAAACGGGTAGTGATTGCTTCCGATGGTGTGGAAGCCCTTCAACTGACCAGAAATCATGCTCCGGATATTATCGTCAGTGACGTGATGATGCCGAGAATGAATGGATATGAACTTTGCAAAAATATAAAGGAAGATATTACGATCAGTCACATTCCTATCATTCTGCTGACAGCAAGAGATGATAAACAAAGTCAGTTGAGTGGCTACAAGAACGGGGCGGACGCTTATCTGACTAAGCCCTTTGAGATAGAAATGCTAATGGAAATCATTCGCAACCGATTGAAAAACCGCGAATCTATCAAGAAAAGATATTTGAATACAGGATTAGTCCCTGCGCCGGAAGAGAGCACTTTCAGCCAGGCAGATGAAACATTTCTGCTGAAACTGAATAAAATTATTCAGGAACATCTGGATAGCAGCAATCTGGACGTCACTTTTATCTGCAAGGAGATAGGTATGAGCCGGGCTTCCCTTTACAATAAGCTAAAAGCTCTGACCGATATGGGAGCCAATGATTACATTAATAAATTCCGGATGGAGAAAGCGATCACATTAATCACCAGTACGGACATGTCGTTCACGGAAATTGCCGAGAAGGTCGGCTTCACTACTTCACGCTATTTCAGTACGGCTTTCAAACAATATACAGGAGAAACGCCAACTCAATATAAGGAGAAGAGAAAACAGGAACGGAAAAAAGAGTAATGAGCAGCTACCCGAAAAAACAAATATTCTTTAGGCACGGAATTCTAAGACCTGAGCAAATAATCCGTGCCTAAAAATTTTAATATACTGCAAGTTTCATTACTTACTCAACCATTGACTTTTTTATAGTCTTCCAGAAACTTCTTCAATCCCGAATCCGTCAACGGATGATTCAATAAACCCTTGATAGCACTCAACGGACAAGTAGCAACGTCCGCTCCCACTTCCACACATTCGATAATATGTTTCGTATTGCGGATAGAAGCAGCGAGCACTTGTGTCTTGTAATCATAGGTACGATACATACGTACAATATCTCCCACAAGCCCTACTCCATCTTCACAAATATCGTCCAGACGACCGACAAAAGGCGAAACATAGGTAGCTCCGGCTTTAGCTGCCAGTAATGCCTGTCCTACTGAAAAGACTAATGTACAGTTAGTACGGATTCCCTTTTCCGTGAAATGTTTGATCGCTTTAATGCCATCGGCAATACAGGGGACTTTTACTACAATATGCGGATTGAGCGCGGCAAGTTCTTCACCTTCACGAATCATTCCTTCATAATCGGTTGCTATCACCTCGGCACTGACATCTCCGTTGACAATCTTGCATATCTTGATATAATGTTCACGCTGATTCTGCGTTCCTTTGATACCTTCTTTCGCCATCAGCGAAGGGTTGGTAGTCACTCCGTCAAGTACTCCGAGGTCATAAGCCTCCTGAATTTGCTCCAAATTAGCTGTGTCAATAAAAAATTTCATACTCTTAATTTTTAATGGTTAACGATCTAATAGTCAAAGATAATAATTTATTTCCATTCATCTCTGATTATGCAATCGTTATTGACGAATCAAGATATACATCCTGAATAGTATTCAATAATTCCACCCCTTCGTTCATTGGTTTCTGGAACGCTTTACGTCCGCTAATCAATCCCATACCTCCTGCACGTTTGTTGACTACAGCTGTAATGACGGCATCACGCAAATCGGAAGAACCGTGAGATTCTCCACCGGAGTTAATCAAACCAACGCGTCCCATATAGCCGTTGGCTACCTGGTAGCGGCAAAGGTCAATCGGATGTTCGGAAGCAAGTTCGGTATACATACGCTCGTCGATCTTTCCGAAACCGATAGCTTTGAAGCCACCATTATTAGTCGGAAGTTTCTGTTTCACAATATCAGCTTTGATAGTCACTCCCAAACGGTCGGCCTGTCCTGTCAGGTCGGCGGCAGCATGATAATCGACAGCACCTTTCTTGAAATCATTATTGCGCAGGTAACACCAAAGAATGGTTGCCATCCCCAGTTCGTGAGCATATTCAAAAGCTTCGGCTATCTCCACGAGCTGACGGCGACTCTGTTCCGAACCGAAATAGATAGTGGCGCCTACCGCTACTGCTCCCATATTCCAGGCTTCTTTAACGGTACCAAACAATACTTGGTCGAAACTGTTAGGATAAGAAAGTAATTCATTGTGATTCAACTTAACGATAAAAGGTATTTTATGGGCATATTTACGTGCTACGGATCCAAGAATCCCAAAGGTAGAAGCTACTCCATTACAGCCTCCTTCAATAGCCAGTTTTACGATATTTTCCGGATCGAAATAGATCGGATTGGGGGCAAACGATGCTCCGGCAGTATGTTCGATGTCCTGATCGACAGGAAGTATAGACACATAACCGGTATTTGCCAGGCGGCCATGTCCCAACAACGTTTGCAGACTGTTCAATACTCTGATGCTCCGGTCCGAATCAATCCAGATTTTATCTATTGTATCGGGAGACGGAACATGAATCAATGATTTATCAATGGTTTCGCAAGTGTGGTCCAGGTAATAACAGGCCTTATCTCTTAATAATTCTACTACTTTACTCATAACTTCTTTTTTTAATGTGTAACTTTTCTATTTTTTCTTTCCCTGATTGGCTACTGCTTCCATCAGTTTTTTGATCTCTTCCGGGTTTCCCAGGAAATAGTCATTAGCAACGTTCAGGTTTTCATCAAACTCAAATACGTAAGGCACAGCCGTAGGTAGATTCAGCTTGACAATATCTTCATCGGAGATGTTTTTTAGATGCTTGATGATGCCTCTCAAACTATTGCCATGAGCGACCACCAACAGCGTATGAGCTGTTTTCAGACTAGGAAATATATCACTTTCCCAATAAGGCATAATACGTTCAATGGTATCTTTCAACGATTCAGTACGAGGCAACTCCGCATCGGGTACTTCATGATAACGGTAATCAAAACGGGGATTTCTCAAATCACTTTCTGAAAGAGGATGGGGAGCTATATCATAGCTACGACGCCACACTAGCACTTGTTCTTCTCCATATTTCTCGGCAGTCTCGGCTTTATTCAATCCCTGCAATTCACCATAATGCTTTTCATTCAAGCGCCAGCTTTTCTCTACAGGTATCCAGTCCAGATTCATCTTATCGAGAACACAGTTCAAGGTTTTCACCGCACGCTTCAAATAGGAAGTATAAGCCTTATCAAAATTGAAACCATATTCTTTCAATGTCTCTCCGGCTTTTTCAGCTTCGGCAACTCCCTTTTCTGTCAGATCTACATCTATCCAGCCCGTAAAACGATTTTCTTTATTCCATGCACTCTCTCCGTGACGAAGTAATACTATCTTTTTCATTTCTAAAATTCTCCTTTCTTCTTTTTATATATACAACAGATTGTTTCTTCACAAAGTTCACTAGAAAATAAATAGTTGTCAATACCCAGAAATAATGATTCTTTCTACAAAGAAGCGGGATGCAGTAATCAGGGATATAAAAAAATACCCTCCTCTAATTCTAAGCTTGCATTATGGATGATGATTCATCAAAGCAAGGTTATCATTAGAGAAGAGTAAGTCTGTAAAAGTAAAAAGAGAGAGTTTATATATACAAGAAAATCTGTTCTACTTTTCTATTTTTTTCTATTCTTCGTTTTCCTCAAAGCTATTTATCAGAAGACCGCGTATCAGCATCTTTTCCATAATATCCTTCTTTTATTTTCTGAACGTTGCGCAGCAATACTGCATAATGCCGGTAATTGAGATCTCCCTCCTTAGAAGCAGCAAGTTGCTCTTTTACTGACTCTTCAATCTTATCTAAATGCTGTTCTACAAAAAGCTGAATATCAGAACGGCTGATTGCCAGATTTGCATTGGCACCATCTTTGCTACTAGGTTTAATCATTCCTTCGACAAACCCCAGATAAGTCCGGTGCAACTGACGGCGGAAATTATTCTCCAGTTCATTGGGATCATTCAACGGTTTCCATATTGCAGTAAATACATCGTTCAAATAATCATCGAGTGCATACGATTCCGAAGAACACAATGAGGTTGAGTAAATATTATACAACATTCCCGGTGCAAGTAGCAAAGCTACAACAGAGCTTTGGCGGTCACGAATCTCATCCACCGGTTTGACTCCGGTACGACTCACCACTTCATCAGGGTAGAGCCAGAGTGGAGCTACAAACAAATTGCGTCCCAACCATTCAACAGCTTCTTTCTGCAAACTGCGTGGCAGATAATCATGCACTTTGAGATCCGGCAAATTATTGGTATAGCGTCCTCCTATGTTCTTCTGCACTTGCAGGGTATACTTCAGATGTTGGGCACGAACCGAATTATAAATGGTGGTTAAGTCAGTGTACTCTCCGTCAGGCTGTGCTGTCCAGGTCAGTATGTTTTCCATCACTCTTTTCAGGTTCTTTATACCGTATTCATTGGCTTTCATATTATTGTCGCCCAAGTCCTCACTCTGGCTACGGGGATCAAATCCCTTTCCTTCATCACCAACAAACCACAAGCGATGATCTCCCCGCAGTTTTTTGGTTACTTCGGCACGTAATACGTCTTTTTCTTTATAAGGATCCTTAAATTCCGGACGATAGCGATATCCCCATTGGATAGCCCATTTGTCATAAACACCGATACGAGGGAACAATCCTTTTTCGGAAATCCGATCTTCCGGTTGGGCTACATAATTAAACCGCGCATAATCCATGATCGATACCGTATGACCATTGGCTTCTACCCAAGCTTTATCACGCAGTTTCTCTACCGGAGTAGCCGAACTGGCTGCCATATTGTGCCGTAAGCCGATACTATGCCCCACTTCATGTGAAGAGACAAACTGAATCAGACTGCCCATTAATTTGTCGTCAAAAGTCATCGTGCGTGCGCGCTTATCCAGTGGCCCGCACTGCACCATATACCACTTTTTGAGTAAGTTCATTACGTTGTGATACCAACAAATATGACTTTCCATAATTTCTCCACTACGCGGATCGACAATACGCGGACCGTAAGCATTCTCCGTTTCGGAGGGTAGATAACGTATCACACTATAACGCGCATCGTCCAAACTCATATTGGGATCGTTCGGCCATTCTTTAGCTATTATAGCGTTCTTGAATCCGGCAGCTTCAAATGCTGTATTCCAGTCTTCGACACCTGCTTTAAGATAAGGTATCCACTTCTTCGGTGTTGCCGGATCAATGTAGTAGATAATGGGATTTTTCGGTTCGGAGAGTTGTCCCCGACGGTAACGTTCCGGATCTTTCGGTTCCAACCGATAGCGCTGGATGATGGCTCCACGATCGGTAGTCTGCTGGTCGTCCGAAAATTCGGTCAACGAGTTTTGGAAAAATCCCACCCGGTCATCGGCAAACCGTGGCTGCATCGGTTCTTTGGGTAACATCACGATGCTTGTATTCAGTTTCACAGTCACCGAACCAGTCTGTGCAGCCGGTAGTCTACCAGCACTAATACTATAAGTACGCAAAGTCACTGCCTCCACGTTGATAGGATAGGTTTTTATCGTATCCATAAATGTGCGGTCCTGGGCTAAAGTACCGATGCCAAGAATGGAACGGTCGCTTGAGGTAAAGCCACACAATTTATTATCACCTAAAAAGAGTTTTGATACATCAATGAGCTGTGCCTGAATCTCCGGATTTCTACCGATTACATCAAACTTATAGATTACAGGATCTACAGTCGATTGTTTCAATGCCTCGGCAATGTTATCACCCGGACGGGCAAACTGTGATTGCACATATTCGCGTAAAAAGAGAGTCTTATCATCATGCTGTTCCCAATAAACAACACTCCGGTTCACCTCTTCTCCGCTAAGCATTTTGAAACCCTGTGGCACTGCTTTAAACCGGGTCACAGCCAACAACAACCGTCCTAAAAGAGTATCCGGCACTTCAAAATACCAGTTATCTTTGATGTGGCGTACCGTAAACATACCCTCACATTCACTTCCTCCATCTTTCAACAGTTTTTCATAAGCCGTTACTTTCTTAACAGTGTCTTTCTTGACCGTATCTTCCTGTGCTACCAGTTTCTTCTTTCCACTTTCCAGAAGAGATATACCACTGGCACGAGCTCCCACACCTTGCAAGGACAGGAACGCCAACACAGCCATCATCAAAATCTTTCGCATAGTTTTCTCTTTATTTTTTTCATTCGTTAGTGTTCATTGTCAGGTTCGGATTTTTTTCACGGGCAGCCAACGGGAATGGAATGATATACAACCGTGAATCCGGCTTCAACGTATATGTCTTTTTCTCGACATCCGTAGATACCAGCGGGAAAGTACGGGTGATTGTCTTTGCGTAATCAGCTTCCGTATTGTATCGTTTCAAATCCCAGAAGCGACTAAATCCGGAGATTAACTCCTTACGGCGCTCATCAATGACTGCCTGCACCATCGCACGTTCGGTAGCAGGTTCCGGCAATACAGCTTCGGCTCTCTTGATTCGTTTTTCACGCAACTGATTCAATGTTTGGACAGCTCCCGGTATATCTTTCAGCCGTGCTTTCGCTTCTGCCAGAATCAGGTAAACTTCGGCAGTACGCATTCCCACAGACATAGGCTGAAACTTAGAATAAGTAATCGAAGTATTCCACAAAGCAGCTCCTGAACCTTCGTCAAAGTAGTATATACTGTTGTCACTCGTTTTAAAGAATTGGTTCAAACGTTCATCATTCTGCCCGAAAAGTTGTACCATCTCCGGGCTAAGCATACCATAACAAAAGGCCAAAACTTCAGTAGGACCACCCATATAAGCATAGTTCAGCACTTCCGGGTTACCGCCTTTGGCATAAGTAGTAACCTTAGTCGGCCCTCCTTTAGCTCCCAAATCAATATAATCAATCAGGGTATTATTCAACTTCAATGATTCTTCGGCAGCTTCTTTCGCTTTTTTCCAATCTCGATGGAACAGATAAATACGGGCAGCCAACGCATATCCAAAAGCTTTTGACGGATGATATACATTCACCGGCTCTTCCTGTAAATAAGGAAGCGCTTCTTCTATATCCTTAATAATAAAATCGTATACTTGAGCAACCGTAGATTTGGTTGGAGTAGCCTCCAAATCATATTTATCAATGATAGCAACTCCACCGTCAGTGGCTGCAGTTTCCGGATTATATGCTTTCGCAAATGTATTTATCAGAATAAAGTGATCCCAGGCACGCATGATCTTTGCTTCCGCTTTTGCCAATTCCTTAACATCTTTATCACCCAGACTAGCATCAACCAATGAAATTACGATATTTGACCGTAGGATATATGTATAACAATTTTCATATAAATTGTTATCACTTAGCTCTTTCCGGTTAGCTGCCTCATTAAAAGTCATGTTAATACCATCCCATGAAATAAATTCATTACCTATGATATTCGATTCTTTCGACCAGACATTATCGCTCAACAAGGCAAAAGCTGCCGGATGGTAGGCCCGGTTGGGCAGGGCTATCAATTCATAATAAGTATCAGTAGAATCCACCGTTTTCTTGCCTGTAGGAGTAATATCCACATAGTTTTCACAGGCTGCAAAACCCAATATGAGAATAACTGGCAATATATAAAGTAATTTACGCATATCTTATATCTTTTAAATGGTTAGAAACTTGTTGATAATCCGATGGAGTAAGTCTTGGGAGAAGCGATGCCACGTGTACCGTCATTCATTCCATAGCTTTCCGGATCAATATCACTTCCTGCCTTACACCAGGTAAACAGATTATTTACCTGCACTTTCACTTTCAGAGAAGAGAGGCGGAGGTGTTGGCAAACCGTAAACGGTAAGTTATACCCTACACTCAAGCTACGCAATTTTACATAACCTGCATCTTTCACATTGATGTCACCGTATTGCCACCAATCTTGGAAAGTGCTGGCATAAGTTTTCACCTGTGCCGGTATATCGAGGTACATACGTACCTGTGCATTCGAATCATCCGCAGTCCAACGGTTGGCAATTCCTTTCAAGGTTTGAGTACCTAACTGGTCATCCATTTTTAATACACTGTTACGCAGCTTATTACCACCAGCATACACAAAGAATGCATTCAAATCAAAATTCTTATAGTTGAATCTTAACCCCACTGACCCGCTGAATTTCGGAGTCAGCGAACCAAGGTTCACCAAGTCATCAGTACCTTTGAGCGAAGAACCAGAAGTGATACTGGCTACCGTGCCGTCTTCATTAAATTTCACCAGATCATTTCCATCTTTATCCACTGCTACCGGATATCCATTCTCGATACAATGTATACGGTAAGCCCATAACGTATTATAACTAGTACCTTCCATAAAATAAACCTGCGGACTTGCGATAAAGACTCTTGCATTATCAGATTCACTATGATCGACTTTCAACATTTTGTTCTTATTATAGTCAAAGTTAAAATCTACAGCGAAGTTCCAGTCTTTCTTACGTATGATATTGGTTGTAAGGGAAAGTTCTACGCCACGATTACGCATCTCACCATTATTCATCACACGTGAACCGGCTCCTAAAGTAGGGTCCATATATCGGCGTACCAGCAAATCAGATGAGTGACGATTGTAATATTCCAGACTACCGCTTATCAGATTCTTGAAAAGACGGAAATCTAATCCTATATTGTAGGTGGCTGTTTTCTCCCAACGAAGCTTCGGATTTGGCAAATCATCATCCTCATAAGTCAGATAGGTCGTTTTAATAGGATTACTTTGCGTTTTTTTCTTTACAACAAAATAGGTAGTTGAGCTTTGATCGACATTACCGTTGATACCGTATGTCATACGTAGTTTAAGGTAATCCAGCCAGGAAATCTCTTTTATGAACGATTCTTCCGATAAAATCCAAGAAGCACCGATTGACCACAAAGGATGGCGCTGATTGCGTATATCGAGCCCGAACAAGTCAGCTTGATCCCAACGTATACTTCCGGAAAGATTATAACGTGACAGATAAGAGTATCCTGCATTTGCATAAAAAGACGCATAACGATGGCGTGACTCGTGCAAAGTAGCAGACAGCCCCGATAAAGTAATTGTTCTGCCAGAAAGAGCACTTGTTCCTACACCGTCACGATAGGTCTGCCAGTTCATAAAATCAGAAGTTAATGTCTGCGGATCGTAGCCATACAACAATTGGCGGGCAGGTGTCGGAATCTTGTTTTCACGAAATTCCAGACCGGCAATGGCAGTTACTGCATGGTCTTTCCAAGTTTTGTCAAAGTCAATCTGGTTTCGTACCGTGTAACGCTTACTTTCTACTTCTGTCTGATTAAAACGTCCCCCTTGCGGCAATTGTGCTTTTCCATTTGTATCAACCATACTGTTATATAGCATACGCATTACATAAGTATTTTCCGACTCAAATAGTTCACTCTTACCTTTATTCCATTCATACTGATACATGAAGTTGTATTTGAACATTTTCAGGAAACGAGCCTGTAAACTTACAAACGGACGAATACTAACATCATGTGACTTTGTTATGCTTTCCTCCAATGCATCAAGTACATTGAAACCAAACGTTCTATAAGGTGAGACACCCTCAGTTTTTCTTACAACACTCCCATTATAGGAAGGAGATGTATCCACATTCACGTAAGGAGAAGTATAATGGTTACCGTCGGCATCCAATATCCGTTCATATCGCTGTTGCAGGGTGTAGCTAGTATAACCGCTATTCGGGGTATAACTACGTCCCATACGTACATCCACTCCGGCATTCAGGTTCAGCCAGTTTGTAACCGCATAATTCGATTTATAGTATAAAGAAATTTTATTACTTTTGCCACTGATAACGCGCTGACTATCCTTTTCATAATTGAAAGAAAGGAGATGGTTGCTATTTCCGGCTTTCTGTGATACGGTTACATTATAGCGCTGGGCTATAGCCGTACGCCAAGCGTTATCACGATATTCTTTATAATAATCATTATTGCGCCATTGCCTCAACGTAGCATTTACTTCACCACTGGTAATATCCCCATTGGCCTGATCCAGATAAAGCTGAAACAAGGGATTGTAATAATTATACTCAAAAGAAGATAAAAAATTCGCCGCACTTCCTTTTTCCGCTACATTGGCATCAAAAACAGCTGTCTGATAATCAATAATATCACTTGTTGAAGCTAAATTCAAACTCTTGAAATTTGGTTTGGTAGTGATAAACCAGTCTGCATTAATGCTCACGTGCGCACCTTCTTTTTTAGCCCGCATCGTGGCTACCACAATAACGCCATTGGCTGCCAAAGCACCATAAATACTGGCAGCGGCAGCATCTTTCAGTACAGTGATACTCTCTACATTATACGGATTTATCTCGCTCAATCTCAAATTGGTTGGCATATCGTCCACAACAATCAGTGGTTCTGTTCCCACATCATGCGAGAATGTACCTACCCCACGAAGAATAGGACTCATATCACCCGTATTCGAATTGATATTCATACGCAAACCAGCTACTTGCCCTTCCAGAGATGAGGCCAGATCACTGTGCATCTGTCTGTTCAGTTGCTCGGAATCAACGAAACCGAAAGCGGCAGTAGAACGTTCACGGCTAATACGCTGATAACCCGTCACAACAACATCACCCAACTGTTGCTTGTCCTCATGCATTATCACCCTGACGTTGTTACGATCTTTAACAGAAACCATTTCCGACTGCATACCAACGAAAGACACTTCCAATGTATGTACATCGACCGGAACTCTACAAGTAAAGTTTCCCTCTGCGTCCGTAATAGCACCAAAGGGACTGTTAAGCACCTTTACATTTGCTCCCGGCAAGGGATCACCACTTTCATCCACTACCTGTCCCCCAACATTTCTGAACTTACCTGAAGCAGCTGTCGAGGTAGCTTTCACTTTACGGACAGTGATGAAATTTTGTTTCACATCATACTCAAAAGGCTTTCCTTCCAGAATCTTCTGAAGTGCTGCAAAAGGAGCCATCTGATATATACTCACAGTTACACGATAGGGTGCAACGTCTTCACTGGGAAAATTCACCTTATAACCAGATACATTGCTGAACTGCTTCAAGGCCGAACCGAGCGGTTCGTTTTTCATCTCTAAAGAAATCTGCCTGTTTTCTGCATTCTGCGCCCATCCTTGCAAGGTTGCTGCTGTGAGCACCAGCAATAGAAAGGCAGTTTTCATCCATACAAGCTTTCTTTTAGTTCTTTTTTCTAATAATGTAATTTGTTGCTTTTTCATAAGAGTTGTATTTGTATAGTTAAATCTGTTTGATCGTAATGGTTCGGTCCTGATAGTCTACCTGCACTTTCTCCAACTTATTCAGTAGTTCCAATGCTTCATCCAAATGGGTATTTTTATTAGCCCAGAAGTTCAACCTGATATGATACAATTCGCGCCGCTCGAAATCGATATTCACATTATACCATCTTCCCAAAGCACCCATGATTTCTTCCAACGGCACATCCTCAAAGTAGAACATTCCCTCTGTCCAGGCTGTATATGTAGCGATATTCACTTCTGATACTTTTTCCTCTCCGGTTTCCGTATAGGTCAAATCCTGTCCCGGACGTAATGTTACCGACTTATTGTTAACTGTGTTTGTAACCTGCACCTTACCATTCACCAAAGTTACATGACGATCTTCAACACTATAGGAACGCACGTTGAATTTAGTTCCCAGCACCATGGTATTCATGCCATTAGCACATACAATAAACGGATGTTCGGCATCTTTTGCCACTTCAAAGCAAGCCTCCCCTTCTAGTTCCACACGTCGTTCTTTTCCATTAAATGCCACAGGGTAGCGCAAACGACTTTCAGCATTGAGCCATACCTTAGTCCCATCAGCCAGTACCAGCAGAAAATCTTTTCCACGTGGTGTAGTCAAAGTCTGACAGCATACAGTGTCTGCCGAGACAGTTTTCCAGTCTTTCACATCCATCACACTGTCTGTCAATAACTGCTGTTCACTACGACCATCCATTTGTAGGACCACATGTTCATCATTGTTGTTCGCAGCAAAAAAACGTATCGGCTGTTCTACAGGTAAAGAAGTGGAAGGAAGCAAAGAAGGAATCAGAAAAGCCAGTATCAAGACAGCTGCAGCAGAAGAAGCAATTGCCAAGATACGCATTTTCTTTCTGTACTTGCGTTTCCGTTGCAGATTCTCACGTATCACAGCTTCCTTACAAGCCATTAATTCCAAGAAAAGTTCTTTATTTTCAGGTATACCTATCCACTGAAGAAATTCATCAGTTTCTCTTAATTGTGGATGTTGTATGGCACGAAGTGCATAATCTAATTTTTTATCTGAATGGTCTATCATAGTGTCAATAGTTTCATTAAACACGTAAAGGTTACTGAAACTGATGACACCCCGATAGGATTTTTTTTAAAAAAAGATGGTTAATTGTTTTCGGAGTATCTTTAAAGCTCTGGCAATGTGCGTTCTAACGGTATTATCACTAATACGTAACTTTTCACTGATTTCCGCACATTTCTTTTCATTTAAGAAGAATTCTTCCACTACGGTTCGCATTTGTGGAGCCATCTGGCGAATACTCTCCTGCATCCGGTTTATCTTGTCTTCATACTCACGGTATTCTTTCACAGTCCAGCCACTGTAAAGTTCTTCCAGATATCTTTCCGCATTTTTATGCACCACGTTCTGATGACGTATTTGGTCAATACAACGATTTCGCACCATGACGAAGAATAACGGCAGCAGATCCTCTTCCGTTGTCAACCGTTCGTTGCTCTCAAGCACCGAACAAAAGACATCGTTCACCACATCTTTTGCGCTTTCCTCATCATTCAGCAGATTATATGCATGAATATAGAGTTTTTGCCAATGTTCCCTGTATATAACAGTTATAGCATTTTGACTATCATTCATGTATTTCTAGTTACTTTTTGCGTTTCATAGAGCGCAAAGATAACCAATTGGAGCAAAAAACATTCTATTTATTAAAAAAGATTATAATTCATATAAATACATTTGTTGTTATAGACATATTCTATTCCCATCGTCTGACTCTTAATATTTTGACACCCTGTTTCTCTCCAGAAAGATACGATTCAGAACTATATCCGGCCGTTTCCATTCATCTGGACGTTGATTTAATCTTCGCTTTATCTTTACGCGTACAGAATGCTTCGATTACTTTTTTTACACGAAGATAATTTATTGATACTCTGCTCATATATGCCCATTTTCTTTGTAATACATACTTTCCTTGTGATACAATCATACTATCTTTTACTTTTTTAAGGTGGAATTCAACAAAAATGATTATTTTTACGAGCAAATTATTGTCTAACTACCTGATAATACAGACATACCTTGAAAATAAACGAACAAAACGAAAGCGAATTCCTACAAAAGCTTATGAACAAAGCGAATATAGGATGGTGGGAAGCTGACTTGAAAGCAGAGACTTACAAGTGTTCGGAACTTATCTCCCAACTACTCGGAATAGGAGAAGACGGGCTCATCAGTTTCGAAGATTTCAACAAGCGTATTCTAAAAGAAGATCAGGGATACGCAACTTTTCCGTCTTTTGACAAAGTACAACAGACTGTAGAAGAAATATACTTGTTTGATACTCCCAAAGGTCATGTATGGATTCGTAGCAAGGCATGCTTCCAGGAAACAGACGAAAATGGTAACACCAAAGTATATGGAATTGCCGAAACCCAAGAGGGAATTCATATAGCATCTGCACACCAGGCTCTACAAAATAGCGAGCGGATCCTTCATAATATATATAAGAATCTTCCGGTAGGCATCGAATTATATGATAAGGACGGTCAAATGGTCGACCTGAATAAAAAAGATATGGAAATGTTCCGTATTTCCAATAAAGAAGATATTTTGGGAGTCAACATTTTCGAGAATCCTATATTGCCGGAAGAGATAAAACAGAAAATAAAAGACAATGAGAACGCAGATTTTACATTCCGGTACGACTTTTCCAAAATCAACAAATATTATCAGCCTAACAGTACAACCGGTTTCATTGACTTAACAACCAAAGTCACCACTCTATACGATCACAATCACGAACCTATCAACTACCTCTTAATTAATGTAGACAAGACCGAAGATACAATTGCTTATAATAAGATTCAGGAATTCGAGAGTTTTTTCGACCTGGTAGGAGATTATGCCAAAGTAGGTTACGCGCACTTCGATGCTTTGAGTCGGGATGGGTATGCTTTGAGAAGCTGGTACAGGAATGTAGGTGAAGAAGAGGGTACCCCATTGCCGGAAATCATCGGCATTCATTCCCATTTCCATCCAGAAGATCGAGCTGTGATGATCGACTTCCTGGATAAAGTGATAAAAGGAGAAAGTTCCAAGCTATCCCGCGATGTCCGGATTCGCAGAGCAGATGGAAATTACACTTGGACACGGGTTAACGTATTAGTAAGGAATTACCAGCTCCAGGACAATATCATCGAAATGCTGTGTATCAACTTTGATATTACCGAACTGAAAGAGACAGAGCGGATGCTGATTGGCGCCAAAGAGAAAGCTGAAGAAGCCGACCGGCTAAAATCTGCTTTTCTTGCGAATATGAGTCATGAGATACGTACCCCGCTCAATGCGATAGTAGGCTTTTCCAGTTTGCTTGAGGAAGCGGAGGATGCAGAAGAAAAACATCTGTATGCAACGATTATTGAAGAAAACAACAAGCTCTTGTTACAACTGATCTCGGATATTCTTGACTTGTCAAAGATTGAGGCAGGGACTTTCGACATTATCCCAGAACAAGTGGATGCACAACAACTTTGCAACGAACTGCTACAATCTATGCAGGTAAGGGCTACAGAGCAAGTAGAGATTCTCTTAGCACCGGAACTGCCCGAGCTTACTTTTACCAGCGACAAAAACAGGTTGTATCAGGTATTGCTGAATTTTGTAACGAATGCTCTGAAATTTACTTCCGAGGGCAGTATTGTTATTGATTACCGAATCAACGGAAATGAAGTCAGATTCTCGGTTCAAGATACGGGAATGGGCATCGAACCGGAAAAGCAGGAAGCTATCTTTACCCGATTCGTGAAATTGAATAATTTTATTGCCGGCACAGGGCTGGGACTCCCTATCTGTCAAAGTATCGTCACACAGTTAGGCGGCAAAATCGGAGTGGAATCAGAACCGGGGAAAGGTTCTTGTTTCTGGTTTACGCATCCGATTAACTAAAATCTAAATTCAAAATAAATATCAGAAAACAATGTTTACCGGTTTCTCTTTAAGAAAATACGATCTGTTATAGTGTTGGGAAGTTCCGATTCATAATGTGTCACCATAATCATCGTCTTATCTTTGCGTCGGCAGAAAGCCTCAATCACTTTCTTTACCCGTCGACGATTATAAGTATCCAAGCCATGAAGCGGTTCATCCAGAATCAGCAGTTCCGGGTCTTTGACGAAAGCTCTTGCCAACAAGGACAAACGTTGTTCTCCACTGGATAGTTGCAGGAATGGTTTATCTTTCAAATCTGCAATGCCAAATATATCCATCCACCACTCACAGATAGCCATCTGTTCCGGTTGAGGACGTTTATACAGACCGATACTGTCATGCAAACCACTGGCTACAATCTCAATAGCGGGCAGATTTTTAAGATAAGCACGGTGCATCTCCGGACTTACGTAACCAATATGTTTCTTGATTTCCCAAATACTTTCTCCCGTCCCTCTTTTCCGTCCGAAGAGACTGATGTCACAGGCATACGATTGCGGATTGTCTGCACAGACAAGGCTCAACAGAGTCGATTTCCCAGCACCGTTCTCACCACTCAACGCCCACTTCTCACCACGACGGACTGTCCAGTCCAGTTCTTTCAGAATAGTTCGGTCGCCATAACGGATACTGACCTTATTAAGTTTTACTACTTCCTCCGAATCGTAATTGTTGCCATCAGATGGCAAATCTATAATCCGTTGCTGCAAATCATCCAAAGAGGTAACCACATCTCTACTGCGGAAAGCTTCCAGATAGGCTTCACGTTCCATTTTAGGAAAGACCTCCATTTTGTCCACAGGAATGACATGAGTGATGAATGAAGGTATATCATCGAGCATGGAAAGTACCAGAATGATCTGTACGGACGACATTTTTGTCAGACGTTCGAGCAAAGAAAACAACAGTTCACGCGTAGGAGCATCCAGTCCGATAAACGGATTATCCATAATCAACACGCGGGGAGCAGTCAACAGGGTTTTGGTTAGCTGGAATTTACGTAATTCACCGCTGGAAAGGAGAATAATTTTCTTGTCGAGCAACGGTTCGATACGGAAGAGTTCAAACAGTTCGCGTTGTAGTTGCTCGTCCTTGATTTCTCCCAACATCTCACGAACATCAGGAGCTTCATCCTGATCGTGAGCATTCCAACGCTGCTGGTAGTAGTAATTGGCATCGGCAGCTCCATAGGTATCACGGAAAGCAATGTATTTCACATTATCATAAAGAGTCTGGGTGGCAGAGGGGGAAAAATCATATTGTACGGTTCCTTCACGCAATGGATATTTTCCGATCAGGGTATCTACAAAAAGACTTTTACCGCCACCATTGGGACCTACAATAGCTATGTGTTCATTCGCTCCGATAGTTGCCGTGATGGGTTTGGCTAAACGCACAAGCGGGTTGCGTGCTACGCCCCCCGCCATGCAGAATGTATTTTGGTTCATATTCTTTTATTCTGTTTTATTATTGCCCGCAAAGGTAACAATTTTATCATAAAAGACGCCAAATTGCAAACATATTCTTATTCGTTCCGTAGAAGGAATATCTTTATTTACTTACTAAACCCATAAGGTGGACATTCAAAATTGGTAATATCCAATTTGTATTCCATCATATCTTTCAACTCGTGTATGGGACGTTCCAATTCGTAAGGTATCGATTGTCTGCTGAATTGCTGGAAGTAAAGCAAACAAGCATCCCGCCACCAGACAGCATCCCGTGCCTGAATCTTCAGGCGGTGTTGCACATCACGAAAACGTTCGGAATCAATATACGGTTCCATCCTGTCCCACACTTTTTGAAAGTTTCTCACTTCGTTTACACCACGATCATACG